>JAEEGL012795528.1_pt1 | contig 19418 bp, 19 predicted proteins | sample 9134231 | NCBI WGS metagenome assembly JAEEGL01 (sample SAMN16246548, study PRJNA631951) | gut metagenome | biome: gut microbiome; feature: rumen; material: fiber-attached | host: Bos | place: Iran: Karaj | collected 2018-10
AATAACGATGATACTTTGTTATATGGTCCTGAAATTAAATTCTTTAGTAATGAAATTGAAACTAATAATAAGTTTAAATTGAAAAATGATAATATTTACTTTGTAGGTGATGGTGCAGGTAAGGCAGGTAATATTGTTACTGCTGCTGCTACTGGACTTGTTGCTGCAAGAGATATATTAAAAAATACTAAATAGGTGATATAATGAATGAAAATATAATTAAACAAATGTCTACAATGCTTGGGATACGTGAAATTCAAGTTGTAAACACTCTTTCTTTGCTTGAAAGCGGAAATACTATACCTTTTATAGCTAGATATAGAAAAGAGGCTACAATGGGCCTTAATGAGACTCAAATTAAAGAAATAGCGGATGTCTATAATTATGAAATTAATCTTTTAAAGCGAAAAGAAGACGTTATTAGATTAATTGATGAAAAAGGTTTATTAACTGATGAACTTAAAGAAAAAATTCTTAACTGTTCTAAACTTGTTGAAGTTGAAGATTTATATCGTCCATATAAAGAGAAGAAAAAAACTAAGGCTACTGAAGCTATAAAAAATGGTCTTGAAGGTCTTGCTAAGATTATACTTAGTTTTCCTCTTGGAAAAACTCCTATGGAACTTGCTAGTAATTTTTCTTGTAAAATAGACGATAATGATAAAAAACTTGAAGGGGCTTCATATATTATTGCGGAGTATATATCTGATAATGCTTATTATCGTAAATATATACGTAATTTTTACTTTAAGAATGGTATTCTTGTATCTAAGAAGAAGAAAAACAAAGAAGATCTTGATACTTCAAAGGTATATGAAATGTACTATTCTTTTGAAGAACCTGTAAAACACGCTAAACCTCATCGTGTACTTGCTCTTAATAGGGGAGAAAAAGAAGATGTTTTATCTGTTTCTATTAGTGTGAATACTGAGGAGATACAATCTTTTCTTGAAAGTAAAATTATTAAGAATAGGGATTCTCTTGTTTGTGATTTGGTATCAGATGCAATAAAAGATAGTTTAAAAAGATTAATTCTTCCTTCAGTAGAAAGAGAGGTTCGTAGTGAACTTACTGATAAAGCTAGTGAAGTTTCTATTGAAAATTTTTCTTCTAACTTAAAAAATCTTTTATTAACACCTCCAATGAAAGGTATTACTGTTTTAGGATTTGATCCTGCTTTTCGTACTGGTTGTAAACTTGCCATTTTAGATAAAACTGGTAAAGTCCTAGATATTGGTGTTATCTATCCTCATGAACCTCAAAATGAAAAAGAAAAATCTAAAAAAATATTACTTGATTTTATTAATAAATATCATGTTGATGTAATTGCTATTGGAAATGGTACTGCATCACGTGAAAGTGAAGCTTTTGTAGCAGATACTATTAAAGGTACTAATGCAAAATATATAATTGTTAATGAAGCAGGTGCTAGTGTTTATTCTGCTTCTGATCTTGCTATAAAAGAGTTTCCTGATTTAAATGTATCTCAAAGAAGTGCTATATCTATTGGAAGAAGGCTACAAGATCCACTTTCTGAACTTGTAAAAATTGATCCTAAGAGTATAGGTGTTGGTCTTTATCAACACGATGTTAAACAAAAAGAGTTATCTGAAGCTCTTGATTTTGTAGTTGAAAGTGTTGTTAATAGTGTAGGAGTTAATATTAATACTGCTTCTAAAAGTATACTTATGTATTTGTCTGGTCTTACTTCCAAAACAATTGATAAAATTCTTTCGGTTCGTGATACTTTGGGTAAGTTTACTAGTCGTGAACAGTTACGAAAGAATACTAAGTTATCTGATAAAGCTTATGAACAAGCAATTGGATTTATTCGTATTAATGATGGTGTTAATCCTCTGGATAAAACAAGTATTCATCCAGAAAGTTATGATAAAACATATAAACTTTTATCAATTATAGGTTCTGATGTTTCTGAACTAGGTTCTGATACTTTAAAAGAAAAATTATCTAGTATTGATTTTGATAAAATAAAAGATCAACTTGGTATTGATAGTTATACACTTGAAGATATTATTAAAAGTCTTGAAAAACCATTACTTGATCCTCGTGATGAACTTGTTAAACCAATACTTAAAAGTGATATTCTGACTATTGATAATTTAACTGCTGGTATGGTTTTGGAAGGTACTGTTAGAAATGTTGTGGATTTTGGTGCTTTTGTTGATATAGGATTAAAAAATGACGGTTTAATTCATATTTCTAACATAAGTAATTCTTATATTAAACATCCTTCTGAAGTTCTTGCTGTTGGAGATATAATAAAATGTAAAGTACTTGAGGTAAATAAAGAAAAGAATAAAGTAGCACTTACTTTAAAAGACAATATTTGATTATTTTCGCATATACTATTTTAGGTGATATTATGTCATTAGATAATTTTAAGTCTTTTGTAAAACAAAGACCCAATCTTGCTAATTCTGTTGTAAATGGTGATACTTCTTGGCAAAAACTATATGAATTATATGAACTTTATGGTTCAGATAGTTCTGTTTGGGATAGATATCTTAGCCCATCTAAAACTGTTACTTTAAAAGATATACTTGATTCTTTAAAAAATATAGATGTTACTGAAATACAAAACTCTATTACTTCGTTACAAAAAGGGATACTATATATTGAAGATTTAATTAAATCTAAGGAAAGCAAACTACCAATAATTAATTCTAATTATGAACCTAGACCAATATATAAATACTTTGATGATTAATGAATTTAATGAGTCAATATAGGCTGAAGAGTAATCCAATTTATATAAAATTTTTAAGAGAAAATTCTGATTGGTATAAACTCTTGAATCGAAATTCTAGTAATTTTTCTATGTTTGATACTGACATGAAGTATATATATAAAATGACAGTTAAAGATAAGTTAGTAAGATTAAATTCAAATATAGATAAAATATCACAAATAATTGACATATTTTCTTAAAATATGTCTTTTTTTTTTATCTAATATTTGTTATAATTGTAATATAGGTGATGGATATGAATAACAAGGGTTTTGCTGTTACTACAATGGTATATTCTGCTATTATATTAATGACATTAGTAATGTTTTCTGTACTTGCTATTGAAAAGAATAAGTATATTGAACAGAAAGATTATATTTCAAGTACAGAGAAAGCACTTAATAGATATATGCGCAATTGTAAACAAAGAGGTGATTGTTAATGAAAAATAAAGGGTTTACTCTTATTGAATTAATTGCAGTTTTGGTTATTATGTCTATAATAACTTTACTTGCAACTCCAAATATTATTTCTTTGATGAATAAAGGTAAAGAGGATTCTTTTAAATCAGAAGTTAAATCTATGGTGACTAAGGTTATTGCAAAACATAAAGAAACTGATAAATCTAGTTTTGATATGTCTTATATTCGTGATTCTTTTGATCTTCCTATAAAAGATCCGTATGGTTATACATATTCTCAATTTAATGTCAATTTTAGTTATGAACCTGCTACTGAAAATGATGGTCTTCCGAAGCCTAGCTCTAGGTTGATGAATGTTATTGTAAATGCTTGTAAAGGTTCAAAATGTCATTGTTTTACAGCGACAAATATTAAAAAAGTTGAAGAACTTGATGATGTTAATGTTTCTACTAATTGTGGGGGTTAGAGTTTAATAAATATTTTAGGTAGTAAGGGGTGAAACTTTGAGTAGCGAAAAAAATAGTACTTCTTTGGAACATGAAGTAGAGTTTTCTTATGAAAATAATTCAAGTAACAATATGATAAAAGCTGATAATCCTGCAGCACAAAGTTATGCCTCTAATAGTGGTACTATTAATGATGATGCAAATGCTGGATTTATAAGCAATGCTCAAAAGATGCCTTTTGATAATTCTAGAAATCCTGCATTAGGTAATAAAGGATTTCATAATAGAGCTGATTTAGGTAGTAACGCTGATTCTGAAAAGGATCCAGCTTTTAATAAAAATAATTCTAATGTTCCCAATGCTAATGGGAACAATCCTATGAATAATAATGCTGGAGGTTCTAAAGGTACTTCTGGTAATGGTTTGGATTCTGGTTTAGATAAAAAATCAGATGATTTTTCTGGTGATAATAAAAAAGGTGAGAATGGTACTAATAATAAAAATAATGGTAATACTAATAATGGTAATACTGTTAAAGGCAATTCTAATATTGTTCAACCTCCTCATAAAAATCCTTTACCTGGTGCAGCTCCTCCAATAAAGAGGCCTTCTAAAAATGATCCATCAAGTGTTCATCCAAAAGAATCTGCAGAAAAAAAGAAATCTGATTCATCCATTGGAAAGAAACTTTTTGATAATACACCAGTTGGTAAAAAGTTAAACGGTGCAAAACAAGCACTGGGTATGAATGGCGGAGAAAAAAAGGATGGAAATGGTGATGGCAATGGAGAAGGATCTGGATTTAATCCAGTTGCATTACTTAGTGGAGCCGGTTCTTTTATTCTTACTTTTAAAGTTCAATTAATTGTTGCTGGTATTTTTTTACTTATTATTTTTGCATTTATTTTAAGTGTAGGAACTGGAGTTCCGGTTGGTGTTGCCATAGGGGCTAATGGTTGTGATCAACCTTCTTATACTGCAAATAGTGCTAATGCTACTGAATTTATGTGTAATATGCTTTCTCCTTTTGGCCCTGAGGCTGCTGGTAAAGAATATAGTGTTTCTTCTACATCTGGAAAGCGTGTTCCTCCTGCAACTACATCTGGTTATGGTTCTAATTTCCATCAAGGAACTGATGTTACAGGAGTTAAAGGTGGCCCTAGCAGCGATTTATATGCTGTTGCTGATGGTGAAGTAGTATCTGCTGAATATGCAGGTGGTTGGGGTAATCAAGTATTAATTAAGCATTTAACTACATCTACTATTTTTTATACTAGATATGCTCATATGTCTAGTATAGCTGTCTCAAAAGGTGCTCATGTAAATGGTGGAGATAAAATAGGGGTTATGGGTTCTACTGGTAATAGTAGCGGGCCTCACTTACACTTTGAACTTTTAGATGAAAATAGGAATTATATCAGTGCTAATCCTTTCTTTGGATATTCTGATTTAGGATATGAAGGTTGTTTAACTCCTAATGGTGATATTCCTGATAGTAAATGTGATTTTGATGCCTCTGGTAGTGCTAGATATATAGGACAAGAAGGCTTTGCACAAATATGTGGTAAGACAACTGGTAGTTTTGTTGATGTTAATTCTAAAAACAATGCATGTTGTGGTACTTTAACTGCTGAGACTACTGGTGGTGATATATTTGAGTTTATAAGTACTTTTGAAGGTGGTACTGGTTCTAATTATACTTGTAAAACTAGTGATGGTAAAGATGGTTATAAAGCTTATCAACATGCTGGAGATAAAGTTACAGTTGGACCTGGAATAACTACGGACTTTATAAAAGGAATGAAGCCTGGTGATTGTATAAGCAAAGCTACTGTTAAAGATGGTTATACAAGAGCTGAAAAATCTAAGCGTGATGCTGTAAAAAAAGACTTTTCTGGAATTTCTCTTTCTAAACATCAGGAAGATGCTATGGTTAGTATGCGTTATAATGGGTGTGCAACCTTCTTTACTGATATGGCTAAAGCTGCAAAAAACGATAGTTTAGCAGATTTATGGAAAGCAATGAAAGATTGTACTAATGGAGGATTACTTGGACTTCAAAGAAGAAGAAAAGCAGAATTTGCATTATATGTAACTGGTGATTATTCTCTTGCAGGAGCTTATAAAGCGAAGAACTGGTCTGCTGTAGAATATGATTTCTACGATTCTGATGGAATTTTAGCTAAAAGAGCTTCTGGTTCTTCTAGTACTATATGTGGTGATAATATTTCTGTTGGAGGATATTCTACTACTGATGTTGTAAAACTTGCCCAAAAAGAACTTGAAACATGGCAAACTCTATCTCTTGAACAAAAAAGGAAAAAAGTTACTGATTCTTATTTGCCTGCATGTGGTTATGGTAATAAGAACATTCTTGATCATTATTGTGCTGGATTTATTAGCTACTTGTTAAAAGAAACTGGAAATCTTGAAAAAGTAGGTGCGGGTGTTAATAACAAATGTTTGGCTAATACCTGGAAAAATAGTACTGGTGGTACTTTCCATAAAGTAGGTTCTAGTTATACACCAAAACCTGGTGATTTAGCTATATATTCAGGCCATATCGAAATTGTCGAAAAGGTCTCTGGTAATATGGTTACTACAATAAGTGGTAATTCTAGTCCATTTAATTTAGGAACTGCTCCAAATGGAGATACTGTTGGTAATGTAGTTAGAAAAACTCCATTCCCATTAGATACAAAAGTGGAAGGATATCTTTCGTATTAATAGAGGTGATATATATGAAAAAGTTTTTAAATTTAGTTTTAGTTTTCTTTGGTTTTTCTATAGTTAACGTGTATGCTACTAACGATGTTGATTATCGTTTAACAATTACTGATGATTATAAATTTAATGAAATTATTACTTATTCTATTTCTGATTATAAACAACCTGCAAATGGGGATAATCATTTTTATGATATAATTAATTCTGATGTTTATACTGATATTTTAGGTAAAACTAAGTATGCTAAAACTGTTAAACAACAAGGTGATAAGTATATAGTTACACTTGCTCATACGTATAGTGAACTGACTTATTCTAATGCTTATTTCATGAATAGTTGTTTTCAAAAGCCTCAATTTACTTATGATGTTGATAAATATGTATTTAGTTCTTCTGGATATTTTAATTGTTTTTATGGAGATTCTTTAAAAATTACTATTACTACAAATAAAAATGTAAGTAAGAGTAATGCTACTAAAACAGGAAATAATTATGTTTGGTTTCCTCCTACATCTGGACCATTTAATATGGAGTTTCAAATAAATAAAACTTATGATCCAGTTGTAAGAAAAAGTGATGAAGAAGAAATCTATGATGATATAGATGAAGATGAAACTTTACCTAGTGAAACTAAAAAAACAACTACTCCAGCTGGTACTGCTGATCTCGAAGATATTGATGATACTGATGAAACTGAATCAACTAGTAAGAAAAAAGATGATTCTAATCCATATGTGCTTTTGTTTACTTCAGGAGTTTTTGTTGCTGCTATATTAGTAGTAGTTATAACTTTAAAAATAAAAAAGGATCGAATTAATAGATTATAGTATATTAATAAAAAAAGCTTCCATAATATAAGTGGGAGGTTTTTTTATGAAAAAGATTTTTTTATTAACTTTTATGGCTTTTTCTGTTTTATTGTTAAGTGGTTGTGGTATGGATAATACGCCAACAAAAAAAGTAGAAGGCTTTCTTGATAATTATAGAAATGAAGACAAATCTGTTTTAAGTCAACTTAAAGATATGGTAGATACAGATACTTTAATGGATGATGATCAAAAAGATAGATATACTAAAATTATCAGAAGACAATATAAAGATATGACTTATGATATAAAAGATGAAGTAATTGATGGAGATAATGCAACTGTAACTGCTGAAATTGAAGTATATGATTATTATAAAATTAATAAAGATTCAGAGGATTATTATAATGCTAATCCAAACGAGTTTACTGATAATTCTGATAGTTTAGGAGAAAAAGCAAAAGATAAAATTGAAGAAGCAAAGGATAAGATTACTGATGCTGCTTCTGATGCTGCTAAGGAAGCTAAATATGTTGAATATAGAATAAGTAATCTTGAGAATGCTAGTGAAAGAGTCAAGTATACTATTGATTTTTCATTAAAAAAAGTTGATGATAAATGGCAAATTAATGATATTGATGAAATGACAAGGCAAAAAATTCATGGTTTATATGAACACTAAAAGTGTTCTTTTTATTTGTCCAAATACATGTCGTAGTATTCATCGTATGTTAAAGATGGATGATTTTCGTGCATATCTTGGGCTATTTTTATACCTACATATCTATAATGCCATGGCTCATATATATATCCATGTATTTTTTCTTTTCCTTTTGGATATCTTAATATAAAACCATATTTATGAGAATTGTTTTTCATCCAGATAAATGATTTTGTTTTTTCAAATTCTAACATATTTCCATTTTTAGTTGAACTTACATCTATTGCTAATCCTGTTTGATGTTCTGAATGTCCTGGTCTTGCAGTATCACTATCTGCTTTGTCTTTACCATTTTCTTGCATGGCCTTTCTATACAGAACTTCTTGTTTTTGATATGATCTATATGCACTTTGTCCATATATAGGTGCGTTATTTTTTATTGAGTCCTTACTAAGTTTTTCAAAATAGTATTTTGCTTCTTTTTTTAACATTCTTACATCATTATTTCCATATATAAAATATTTGTTATCTATTTTATCAAGATTATTGGGGATGTAGTTTTTATTTAGTTTTAAATTTTTATTTATAAGTATTTTCTTACCTTTTTTAATGTCTGTATATTCTACATTATTATAAAATCCGTAATCTAAACCAATATTTACATATGTAACTATTTTTGTATAACTTAGGTTTTTATTTCTTTCTTGATACTTTACATATCTACTATTATTTTCTAGTTTATAGTTTTTTGCTCTTTTATATATTTCATTATTTTTCATTACTGTTTTGTTTTCTTGAATTAATCTCTTTTCAAATGTTTTTGTTAAAACAAATAATAAAAATATAAATAGTACTAATACTCCAATAATTATAACTCTTGTTTTAGTAGTAATGTTAATCACCTCTAGTAAATAGTATTCATTTTTTAATCTAGTTTTCATAATTTTTAATAGGTGATTGTATGAAAAAATTATTTGTTATTATTTGTCTTTTTTTAATTATTTTTCCTTCTGTAGTTTTTGCTTATGAAGGTAATTTTACACCTCATGCAAAAAGTGCTGTCTTAATTGATGCAGATACTAAGGAAGTATTATATGGAGTAGATATTCATAGAAGAGTATCGGTTGCTTCATTAACTAAAATGATGGGACTTATTTTAATTATGGAAAAGATAGAAGATGGCTCTCTTAAAATAAATGAAATTGTTACTGTAAGCAAGAATGCTAAAGAGATGGGTGGTACTCAAATATGGCTTGAAGAAGGTGAGAAAATTTCTGTTAATGATCTCTTGAAAGGAATTACTATGGCAAGTGCAAATGATGCTATGGTAGCTATGGCAGAGAAGGTAAGTGGAACTGAAGAAGCATTTGTAAAAAATATGAATAAAAAAGCGAAGGAATTAGGTTTAAAAGATACGCATTTTGTAAATTGTGTAGGCTTTGATGAAAAAGATGCTTATTCTTCTGCTTATGATATGGCACTTATTGCTAGTGAACTTTTAAAACACAAAAAAATACTTGATTATACTAGCAAGTATGAAAGTTATATTAGAGAAAACACTACTAATAAAACATGGATAACTAATACAAATAAATTGGTAAATTATTATAAAGGATGTGATGGCCTTAAAACTGGATATACAGATGATGCAGGGTCTAGTACAGCAGTTACTGCCCAAAGAGATGGATTGAGAATTATTGGTATACTACTTGGTTATAGTGATACTAAAACTAGGAATAATGAAGCTGTCAGTTTGCTTGACTATGGTTTTAGTCAGTATAATACAAGAGTATTGATATCTAAAAATAAGACTGTGAAGCGAATTTCTCTTAACAAAGCTGACGTTAATAAAGTTAATTTGCTTCTAAAAAATGATTTAGTTATTATTCAAAAAATAGGGTCTAATCCTAAAAAGTATACTTATAAGATTAAGCTTAAAAGTATTAGTTTTCCTATTAAAAAAGGTGATACTCTGGGTGTTATATACTTAATGGATAATCATAAAATTGTTAAATCTGTTGATTTGATAAGTGATTCTAATGTCCTAAAAGCTAATTTTTTTAAACAATATTACAACATATTAAAAGATGTGTTTTCAGGAAATATATATTAAAAAACTAAGCCTATTCTTTGTAAATAGGCTTAGTAAATTCTTTTTCTATTTGTGAGTTGTCGTTAACTATTAATGCATAAATTTTAGTAATTCTTTTTTCTATATCTAATATTTCGCTATTTGTATCTTTGTATTTAGTTATAATTTGTATATTGATATCTTTTTTTATTCTGTTTAGATAGTTTTTTCCTTTTTTATTAAATCCAAGTATTCTAATGTAATCTATATCATTTTTTAAGTCATCTTTTTTTATATTTAAGAGAATATGAGTTAATATTCTATTTATTTTATTATATGTGTATCTTTTCGATTTTGTATTTTTTATTAGTTCTTCTAAAGTGTTTGAATTATCTAATACTTTAATGATTCTACCTTCGATGCCTTCATCCACTTCTGATATGTTTTTTAAGGTTCCTGGATGATTTAACACTTCGTGTTTTAATAGTTTTAAATAATTAGTATTTTTAATAAGAAGTTTTTCATCATAAGTGATATATTCTGCAACTGATTTGTTTTCTTTTACTATGCTTCTTATTTCTGTGGCACTTATGATTTGTCCTTTATTGTTGCCATGATAGTTATTTGTTCTTTTGATGGTAACTGGTTTAATGTTATAGTTATTTTTTATTATTTCTTTTATATATGAAATTCCTAGTAAATCATTTGGATTATCTATTTTATTTATGTTAAAACTATCTAGTGCAAGTGATAAACTAGTAGGGTAGTTATTTCCTTTTTTCATATATTCTTTTACTTTTTTATCAAAATTTTTGTTTTTTATTTGAATTTCAGCTATTTCTTTTAGTTTTTCTATATTGTTACATTCGCTACCAAAAACTAATTTTTCTACTTTTAATTCATTTAATATTTTTAGGGCAGCTTTTGCAAAAATGTCAGCACTTTGAGTGCTAAATAGAGTAGGTAGTTCTACTACTAAATCTATATTATTATTAAGTGCTATTTTTGTTTTATCCCATTTATTTAATATGCTTATTTCTCCTCTTTGAGAAAAAGATGTAGAAATGCATGCAATTATCAAAGAATCTGGATATATTTCTTTAATTTTTTCTATATGGTAGATATGTCCTTTATGGAAAGGATTATATTCACAAATTATACCGATTACATCCATAGAAATCACCAACTGTATTATACTATAAAATATTTAAAATGTATATTACTACTTATTATTCAAGTAACCATTTATAACTTGTTTTGATTCGTTTACTATGATAAATGCTTCTTTGTCGTGTATTTTTACTAGTTTTTGTAGTTTTAGAAGATCTTTATTATTTATTTCTAAGAGCATCATAAATTTATCTGGCTTTCCTTTTTTTACATTAATATTCATTATTGATATAGCAAATCCTTCTTTTCTTAATTCATCAACTTGATCTTGTGTCATTTTATCAGTTATTATTTGAACTTCTAAATGACTTTTTATTATTTTTCTAGATATGATTCCTCCGATATAAGTTCCTGCTGCAAATCCTAGTGCGTAAAATATACCTATTAAAATACTATTTGATTTTTCTAATGCTTCTTTTGCTATTAAAAACCAGATTAATACTTCAAAAAAGCCTATTATGCTTGCTAATAATACTTTATCTTTTACTGTAATAATTGTCCTTAATGTTCCTAACGTTACATCTATTATTCTAGTTATTAATATTTTAATACACAAATAAAAAATACTCATACTTATCACCAGTATTAGTATTTGCATTTTTAATAAAAAGATTACTTATTGCGCAGATATTATATAGTAAATGGAAACTGCTATTGAAGAACCTAATAAACCAATTAACATAAGTAATATTACAAGCTTTTGAAATTTTTTACCCATTTTAGCACCTCCAGTAGATTAATTATATCAAATTATTACTGTTGTAGTCAATTATTATCCTTATTTGTCTAAATATTTTTGTGTTATTATTTTTAATTTTTAATATAGTTTACTGGTGATATTATGAAGATGAATTTAAAAGGTAAGAAAACGAAACTTAATTTACATTTTCTTCCTAAGTTTAATTCAAAAAACTTATTTATTTTTCTTGTTTCTTTTTCTTTGGTTTCTCTAATTATAGGAATATTTTTTTATTCTTTTGTTTCTTCTTCTGATAGGAATTCTATAATTTCTGTAGTTAAGAATAATATGATTATCAAAAACAATTATAATTATATGCAACTTTTAAAAGATAATATATTGTCTAATACTTATAGTATTTTTTTAGTTTGGATATTAGGTATAAGTGTTATTGGTATCATTTTTTGTATATTTTTATATTTTTGTGAACTTTTTAGTATAGGCTTTACTATAAGTGCTATTTTCGATGTGTATGGTATGAAAGGTATACTTGGTTCATTATGTTATTTATTTCCTTCGAAAGTATGTTATATTCTTTTGTTATTTTTGATTACGTATTTTGCTATTAAAATTTCCTATAAAATTATTTGTTTATGTTTTTATAATAGAGAAATAAATATGAAATATGAGATGCATAGATATTTTAAAGTTTTGACATTTATTTGGTTTTTTATGATTGGAGTTAGTTTATTAAATGTTTTTGTTGATCCAATTTTTATAAAGATTTTTACAAAATTGTAAGAATATGTTATAATTTATCCGGTTGGTGATAGCTATGAAAAAAGTTATTGTTGGAGTTTCAGGAGGAGTGGATTCTTCTGTAGCTTTGATACTTTTAAAAGATGCTGGATATCAAGTTGAAGGATTATTCATGAGAAACTGGGATAGCTTAGTAAATAATGATATAAGTGGTAATCCTACACTTGAAAATGAAATTTGTACTCAAGAACAAGATTATAACGATGCTAAAGCAGTATGTGATAAACTTGATATTAAGCTTCACAGAGTGGATTTTGTTAAAGAATACTGGGATTATGTTTTTACTTATTTTTTAGATGAATTAAAAAAAGGTAGAACTCCAAATCCAGATGTTATGTGTAATAAATATATTAAGTTTGATTTATTTATTAAAGAAGCACGTAAGCTTGGAGCAGATTTTATTGCTACTGGGCATTATGCTAAGCTTGTTGATGGAGAACTATTTAAGGCTAAGGATTTAAATAAGGATCAAAGTTATTTCTTATCACAACTTACTAAAGAACAATTAGAGGATGTTTTATTTCCTTTAGGGGATATTACTAAAGATAAAGTTAGAAAAATTGCTAGAGAGTATGATTTGGTTACTAAAGATAAGAAGGATTCAACTGGTATATGTTTTATTGGTGAACGTCATTTTAAAGAGTTTTTATCTAATTATTTACCTAATTTATCTGGTGATATAGTAGATATTGAAAATAATAAAGTTCTAGGCAAGCATATAGGTCTTATGTATTATACAATTGGACAGAGAAGGGGACTTAATGTTGGAGGTACTAAAGATAAGTTATTTGTTGTTGGTAAAGATTTAAATAAAAATATTTTATATGTTTGTGAGGGAGAAAATAATAAATATTTATTCTCAGATAGTTGTATATTAGAAGATGTTGTATTAAACATTTCTGAAAGCGATAGAAAAACCTCTTATAATGCTAAATTCAGGTATAGAAGTAACGATGTACCTGTTATATTAGAATATCTCTCTAATGGCGAAATTCTGGTCAAATATGATGGCGTTAAATCTGTAACTCCAGGACAAGTATGTGCTTTATATGATGGTGATAAATGTATAGGTAGTGGAATTATAAAAGAAGTTAGAAAAAATAATAAGAAACTATGGTATTTGTTGTAACTATAGTTTTTTATTTTTTATACAAAAATTATTGTATTTTTGTTTAATTTGTTATACCATATATTATGGTGAGGGTAATGGATGATGATTACAAAAAAATAATTATTGAGGCATTTAATAGAGATGTCATCCACGATCTTTCTGTTTTTGGTACTGACTTTTTTGATGACAAAGATGTAGTACTTGCTGCAGTTAGATGTATGGGTAGTAATTTGTCAAATGCAAGTATAAGGTTGAGGAATGATGAAGAGGTAGCGGTTACCGCTATAAGAAATTCTGAAAAGGCTATTCCTCATATTGGTGATTCTTTAAGAAGTAATAAAAGAATTATTCTTTTGTCTGTCATGAAAAATGGTAATAACTTATCTTTGGCTAGTAAAGAGCTTAAAGATGATAAAGAAGTAGTTCTTATTGCTCTTAAGAATAGTGGTTTAGCTATTAAGTATGTTTCTGATAGATTGAAAGATGATGTTGATGTTGCTCTTGCTGCAATAAAAAATAATCCTTCTGCCTATAGTTTTTTAAGTGATAGGTTAAAAAATGATCCTGAAATAGTTTTAACTTTAATAGATAGTAATCCCAAGATGTTTAATGAAATTCCTAAAAAGTTTAAAAATGATAAAAAGTTTATGGTATCAGCTGTTAGTAAAAATGGTATCCTTCTTCAGTATGCTTCTGATAGATTAAAAAATGATAAAGAAGTTGTTACTGCTGCTGTAGAAAATGATCCACTTGCTTTTGAATTTGTTTCCAAAAAGTTAAAAAACAACTTAGATTTAGCTCTTATTGCTGTTAAGAGCAATCCTGCTGCTGTAGAATATTTAAGTGATTCTCTTAAAAATAATAAGGATATAGCAAGGTCTGTTTTATCTATTAATCCTAATTTGTTTACTTATTTTGGGTCAAGTATTAAAAATGATAAAGACTTTGTTTTACTTGTATTTAGTAAAGGGTATAATCCTATTATGTATATTTCTGATAAATTAAAAGGCGATAGAGATATAGGTTTTGCAGCAATTAGATATAATCCTACTTTATTTAGATATTTATCTCCTGAACTTCAGAATGATAAAGAACTATTTATGGAATTGGTTAAAAATGATGGGGCATTCTTGGTTTATGCTAATGATAGTTTTAAAGATGATAAAGATATCATAATAACTGCTGTTAAAAGTAATATTAATTCTTTGATTTTTGCTAGTGAAAGATTAAAGAATGATCCTGAGGTTAAAATTGCTGTACTTGAAACTATTAAAGATTCTATTGTAAATGAATATTCTAAAACTAATATAGGTGAGGGTATTAGTAGAGTTCGTTCGTATTAATAAAAAATAGTAAAGTTTTTCCTTTATTATTTTTTTCTTTACAGTACTTTACACTTGTGTTAGAATTAAATTAAGGAGATGATATTGTGAAAGATATTATTAGAATAATTGATGAATCTTCTATATCAAAAGTAAGTGTAGCTAAATATTTAGGTGTTTCTCGCCAAATGTTATATAATTATTTTGCTCATACTGATTTTGAAGATTTGCCTGAAGATAAACAGAATAAATTGCTTACGCTTTTTGGGGTTAAAACGAAAGCTGATTTAGCAAAAATTAAAGTTGATGATAATTATGTTGCTGAACTTGAAGCTAGAATTAGTGATGGTATAGTAGATAGTAATAATAAAGAATCTTTATCAGATTTTAGAGGTCTTAATAAAAATGAGCAACAAATACTTATAGATATTTTTACAACGTTAAAAGATAGATTAGCTAATGATTCTAGTGATTCTGAGTATTATAAAACTTTACGTTATTTATTAATGTATATTCAAAACATGGATCAGTTAGAAGTTTTGAAATATATACTTGCTTATGTAGCAAAATCTACTGCTCAAGTTCCAATGTCTGAATATATTTACGATGAATCGAAACAATATGTATTTGAAGGAATATTCTTTTCTGCTGAATCTTTATTTGCTAGTGGTAATGCTTCTAGATCTAAAGTGTCTGAGACTCATAAGAAATGGGAGAGAAAAGTAGAGCAGATTAAAGAAGAAAAGTTGTCTCGCACTCAAGAATTAACTCATTTTAAGCAACAAGCTTTAAAGGAACTTGGTTATAGTGGTGTTAATGAATCTAATGCAAAAGAAGTTTTTGAAAAAATAGCAGAAATTATGTCTAGAAAAATTTAGTATATAAGATAGGGGAGTTGTTAGTTTTTTAAGCTGATGACTCCCCTTTAAGTTAGTTGTTTTTAATATTAAATATTCTTATTTCTATTTAATAATTAAATTGCTTTAAATAAATCATCTAATTCTAATTAATGGTATATATATTATATTTATATGTGTATTCTAATTTGATTTGGGGAATTTTTTTATGTATAATTATCTATCTTGATTTAATTTAAATCGAAATCTAATTTTGCCTATAGTTATCCATCTTGATTTAATTTAAATCGAAATCTAATTTTGCCTATAGTTATCCATCTTGATTTAAAATATGCAAGTCCCCTATTTTATATAGAGAAGGTTATTATATATCAATATGTAGTGGAGATAGTATATGTATGCGAATTATAATATATAGTATAATTAATTAGATTAAATTAAATTAAATTAACGTATTAATTGATATTATTATTAATTGTATTATGTATCATTTTATAATTAAGTATTATAGAATTATTTATTTAATTATTATATTTATAGTACTTTTATACAATTTTTTCTATAATTTCTTTCTTCCTATAATTGATATTATGTTAACTTCTATTGAACTATCTAAATTTGTGTATATACTACTCTATTTTATTTTTAATAAAAAAAACAGTATTTATTTACTGATTTTTTTATTACATTAAATTAATTAACATTGGCCCTAGTAATAGTAATAGTAATAATGGTAAGAAAAATATTACACTTACTATACTCATCTTAATAGGTATTTTACTAATTTGTGCCTTTGTTTCTAATATTCTCTTCTCTCTTATATATGATATTTGAGAATATACTGCATCTATTATGTTATTACCAAATATATTGGATTGTCTTATGTTTAATATTATATTGTTTACTGTATCAGATGGTATTCTATGTTTTAAGTCTTCTAAAGCTTCATCTAAATCTTTGCCATATTTTACATCTTTGATGACTTTTTTGAATTCATCTGATAGTTCTGAATCTATATTTTTTGTTGTTACTTCTATAGCTGTTTTTATACTTCTTCCTGCTTCTAGTGATAGTGCTAATATTTCAAAGAAGTATAGTGAGTCTTTTTCAAGTACCCTACTCCTTTTTTCTATTTTGCTATCTACTACTATTGGAAAATACAAATTATAAATTAAGAACGATACTAATGGTGCTATTAGATATCCAAAATCAATAAAATATATTATAAATACGAACGAAAATGCTGTTAAAAATAGTCTTATATTTAGTAAATCAACTGCATCTGTTTTATTGTTTACTCCAAGTAATTTTGTCTTATTTTCAGCCATTTTTATGTTCTTTTTACTATATATTCTATAGCTTACACTTTTTTTATCTTTCATATTATCACTCTCTTATTTTAATAATTCTTCTTACTATTACTATATATAGGATATATAGAATAACTATAATTATTGATATTAATCTTCCTGCATGCGTTGTATATAATGGTACAAAATATGTAGGATTAAGTATATATATCATTAAGAATATAATAAATGGTATAGACATTAATATCTTAAATACAAAGTTTGATACTGCAGTAACTGATTTTAATTCATCATTTAGTTTCTTTCTTTCAAAGAAATTCTTTTCTATTGAATTAAATACTTGTACAACATTTCCTCCGGTTTTATTAAGTATTACAAGAGATGAAGCCATATATTTAGTTTCCTCTAATTTTATTCTTCTTGATAGTCTTTCCAGTACTACATCTAATTCTAGTCCATATGATAGATCTACATATACTTTTTCAAATTCTTCTGCTATAGGTCCATCTAGTTCTTCTGAAACTATTTTTACTGTTTGCATAATACTTCTTCCAGATTTAAATGCATTACTCATAATTAATACAGCTTTAAATAAATCATTTTCTATTTGTTTTTCTCTTCTCTTTTCTTGAATAATTAAGAATATATCTGGTATTAAGAACCCTATTAATATTGCTAAAATAATTTGAAGAATGTTTCCAGGTCTTCTTCTTAATGCATCTGATAATAAAGCTAAGAACAAGGCTATTACAATAAATAATAATTTACTTGATACGATGTTCATTGTTTTTATTTCTAAATCTTTTGCTTTATCAAAATACTTTTCATATCTTTTACTATATTTTTTTACAGAATTTATAGTTAGTAGTTCTTTTGACAATTTATTGAGAATACTATTATATCTTAGTCTTACATTATCAAAAAATGATGTTTCTTTTTCTGTTATTGAAGAAATAGAAAATCTGGTTACTCTTTTTTCAATAGCAAGACTTTTTCTTGATAAAATAATAAACACGATGAAAACAATTAAACATGTAATTAAAAACATATCTACTATTAAAAACACTAATACGTCTCTACCCATCTTTTCTATTCCTTTCTATTTATTTAGTTTTTGTTTTTTTGTTTATGTTCTTCTTTTTTATCTTCTTTTTTCTTTACTTGATTAAATATATCATCTATATCATTAATACCTTTTGATTTAATTTTACTATATACATTTGGTATGTAATTATACATTATGTAAGATCCATTTACTTCTCCAGCTTCTGTTAAACCTTTTTGCTTGAATGCAAATATTTCTTTTAAATTTATTTCTCCGTCTTTAATACTATCTACTTCACATATTGATATTATTTTTCTTTTACCATCTTGTAAACGTTCGATATGTATTACTAAATCAATTGCCTTTTCAATGTATTCACGAATTGCTAATACTGGAATTTGGATACCGCTCATTAGAACCATTGTTTCTAGCCTATTTAAGGCATCTTTTGGTCCGTTTGCATGTAGTGTAGACAAACTACCTTCATGGCCAGTATTCATAGCTTGTAGCATGTCGAATGCTTCTTTACCACGAACTTCTCCAACAATAATTCTATCTGGTCTCATACGTAATGAATTAATAACTAAATCTCTTATTGTTACTTCCCCTTCTTTTTCGTAATTCATGTTTCTTGTTTCAAGGGTTATAACATGATCTTGATTTAGTTTTAATTCTGCAGCATCTTCGATTGTTATAATACGTTCTTCATTACTTATTAATGATGATAATACGTTTAAGACAGTGGTTTTACCAGAACCAGTACCTCCACATATTAAGATATTTAGTTTTGCTTTTACTGCAGCATCTAAAAATCTTGCCATATAACTTGTAAGAGTACCCATTCTTAACATGTCTTCCATATTGTTTAAGTTCTTTTTAAATTTTCTTATGGTTATAACTGGTCCATTTAATGAAAGTGGCGGTATAACTGCATTTATTCTAGATCCATCTTTTAATCTTGAGTCAACCATTGGATTTGATATATCTATTGTTCTTCCTAATGGTTGGATCATTCTTTGGATAGTTCTTATGATATGTTCATCATTTATGAATGATACTGAATCATCTTGTATTACTTTACCATCAATTTCAATATATATTTTATCTGGTCCGTTAACCATTATTTCAGTTATGTTTTTATCATCTAGAAGTTCTGTAAGTGGTCCATATCCATGTATCTCATTTTCAATTAAGTTATAAATATGTCCACGTTCTAGATTAGA
>JAEEGL013982325.1_pt1 | contig 19418 bp, 16 predicted proteins | sample 9134231 | NCBI WGS metagenome assembly JAEEGL01 (sample SAMN16246548, study PRJNA631951) | gut metagenome | biome: gut microbiome; feature: rumen; material: fiber-attached | host: Bos | place: Iran: Karaj | collected 2018-10
CTCCTTACTATTTTAGTAATAGCAATAAAAATATAGGCACTCTTAAGCATCGCTAGAGTGCCACCACTAATTCTTTAGAGGAGACATTCACTTGCATAATCAAATGTTCCTCTTTTTTATTGTATGAAGTTTCCTTCATCTATATACATTGTATCATAAAAGCGACTGTTTGTAAAGTCGTAATAATCACATATTGGTACCAGCCAAGGGACTTGAACCCTCACGTCACTAGTGACAATAGATTTTGAGTCTATCGCGTCTACCATTCCGCCAGGCTGGCCTCACGTATTTAATTATATAATAATTTATAAAAAAAATAAAGTACTTTTAATACTTTATTTCGTTTCAGATTTCTTTGGCATGCATAGTGCACAAATTAAATATGCTAGAACACCAGTACCATAAGCAAATGCTAGTACTGCCCAAGCAACTCTTACAATTGTAGGATCAATATCAAAATATTCAGCGATGCCACCACAAACACCAAACAATTTAGCATCATTGCCTTCGGTTCTATATAGTCTTTTCTTATCTTTTTTCTCCATCTTTCTTCACCACCTAAATTATAACACGATATTTAGTTTTTATCAATAAAATTTGAAATTAGTTTAATTATGTTATCAGTGTTACTAACATATTTTTTTGGTTTAAAGGTAATACTTTTCTTTAATACTTTTCCTAAATCGTCATTTTCATATAATGGTAATATGTAGCCCGCATCAGAAAATCTTTTAATAATTTGAACTTGATGATCATTCATATGTTCTTTGTATTTGCATAATCTTGGGGCAGCAATTACTTTTTTATTATTTTTTAAACCGGTTAGAATTGAACCAACACCGCCATGGGTAATTAATAAGTCACATTGTTTAATATATTTATCAAAGTCATCTTTATCTAATAAATCAAATATTTCCATATTTTTTGAGTTATATTTAGTAAATCCAGCTTGGACAATTACTTTCTCTTTTATATTACCTTTTTCTATTTCTTTATCAATTGTTTCAAGTAATCTTTTAAAAGTTTTATCCTGAGTTCCTAGTGTTACAAATATCATTAGAATATCCAACCTCCATATATAGCATTGGGATATAATTTTAACATACTTTCCCACTGTACGATAAATAAATCGGCAAATTTATAGACAATTGATCCGGTTCTTGATTTTGATTCACTATTAGCAAATGTTTCAATATAAATAATTTTACTACCAAATATGTGACCAATTAAGCACATTGGGCCAGATGTGTGTGCGCCTGTTGAGATAATATACTTCGGTCTAATTTTTAAATATAAGATAAATGATTTAATGGTATTATACATTAATTTAAATGGATAACTTATTTTTCTTGCTAAGGTTGTATAACTGCCATATACTAAAAAGTTTACTTTTCCTGGGAATTTATTTTTTAGTGATAAATTCGATTTTGTTTTTTCAGTAATAATGTAATAATCATATTTATCAAACATTGGCTTTAGTTGCATTAATTCTTCTAAGTGACCACCAGTTGAAGCAATAAACAATACTTTCTTTTTCATATCAATCTCCTACCTTATTTCATTAAAACAACGATTTAGTTCTCCGATTGTCGTATAATTAACAACGACAAAGCGAGGGATTTTCATTTTATCGCCACCAGGTTCTGCTAATTTATATGGTCCGTAACTTGCTCTTACTTCACCAATAAAAGCCATTGTAAAGCCTGCTTCTTTTAGCAAGTTTTCGGAGTAACTATTATATTCATAAAATGGATAACAAAATGCAGTTGAACCGTTTAGGACTTCCCTACTTTTCTTTAAGTCATCTAAAATTTTATCTTTATCTAAACATTTGATAGCGCCACCTTGGCCTCCAGGACATTTACCACCATCGTGCATGTTATGAGTATGAGAGTGAAACTCAATATATTCATTCTTGTAGTAGTCTTTAGGATTATACCAAGATGTAACTAAGAAGAATGTGGCATACATTTTATATTCGCCTAATAAGTCGACGGCATGTTTTGTCCAACCACCATCATCAAAAGTAATTAAGACACTTTTAGGAAGTTGTAATTTTTTATCCATATATAATTCTAATTCATGCATTTTAATCGGCCAAATATCATTTTCCTTAAAGTACTCTAATTCACGTTTAAACTGCGATTTACTAACGCATATTTCTTCGTTACATTTGCTACGTTCAGTTGCATCGTTTTCATCATAAATAAAGTGATAATTTAAAACTGCTACGCCATTTGAATTATGTTTGTCAGTATTTTTATGGTCATATGTTTCTATTTCATCATCTTTTTTAATGTACATTAATCTTTCATTATAAATGACACCATACATATCATCATCTTTGATAATAATTGGTAAATCGACACCTTTATTTAGGGTATATATTAAATTACCTTCGGCATCATAAAATGATACTTTATCACTTGTTTTAATATTACTATTAAAGGGAATATATTTTTGATAGCGTTTATCAATTTCTGTCAATTTATCAATTTTATCGACATCTTTGTAATTAACATAGGTATCTTCTAAATCTTTAATTTTAAAATTAATTGTTTCATAAGTAATTTCAAAATCTTCAAGAGTTAATTCAACACCTTCACCTATTTTACCTATTTTATTGTTTTTACTATCATATAGATTTGTTTCTTTATTGGTTTTTACATATTCATTATAGTGTTTTTTAATATCATTTTTTAAAGCTATTTGGTTTTCTTTTTCTTTTTTAGCCAAATACTTAGTAACTCCAAAATATGCTCCACCAATTAATAATAATAACAAAACAATAATGATAATAATTCCTGATAATTTTAAACGATATTTATGGTGTTTTTTTATTTTGTGCATCTTATCACCTACTTATTTTAAAATATTTAACCATTTGTTTTTGACTTTATCTGGTAAATAATTCTTTGCATATTCGATACTTTTATTAGACAAGGCTGTTAATTCTTCATTATTATCTAATAAATTTATAATCTCTTTAGCCATTTTTGACTTATCACGATTGGTAATTAAAATACCACAATTATCTTTTAGTAATTCTTTTGGCCCATCGGCACTATCAAAAGCAATACACGGAATACCATAACTCATGGCTTCAAGTAAAACTAGGCCGAATGACTCAGTGTGAGAAGTCATTACATATAATTTAGCCTGAACTAAATATTTTGCCATTTCATTTTTAGGAATGAACCCTGTAAATATAATATTATTAGTTAATGATAATTCTTTTACTTTATGTATTAATTCTGGTTTTAAAGAGCCATCTCCCATTAAATATAATTTAATATTAGGAATATCTTTTTTAACAAGATTGACAATATCAATAAGATCTTCAAATCCTTTTTCCCATTCCATTCTTCCTATAGATACGATAATGTTTTTATCAAGGCTTGTCCTTTCTTTAGGTAAACTATCGATAATATTGGGAATAAAAACACATTTAGGACGTACTAATCTTTCATAAAATTTTGTTAGTGAATCTGACACTAATACAAAATAATCAAAATTTTTGACTGATGTTACTAATTTATTAATATACTTCTGGTTATTATTATGATAATTATGTTCAGTGGCTATTTTGATTATATTCTTTTTAGCGTAAGTACCTACTAATTTATTATGAAAATCACGAGTTGTAATAATATATTTACTATCTATTTTTTTAATTGCTTTAATATTTAAGTAGTATTTTAAGAATAAAATCTTTATACTTTTTAGTCCTTCAGATAGTATCTTTAAAATATTATGTTCTTTTAATGCTTCTTTAAAAACTAATTTGTTAGGGCCATAATCAAGTAAATAAGTTATCTTAATTTTATCACTGAATGGAAATGGTGGTTTGGGAGTTACTTTATATGTTGAAACAATATTAATTTTATAATCATTTTCAAGCATTTTACATAATGAAGAAATATATTGTTCAATACCTCCATATCCTAAATGAAGCGATAATATTGTTATCTCATTATTCCTTGACATAATATCCTCCTTATTGGGTCTTTAATGGTTTTATGGCATTTAATTTTATTAAATACATTATGAGCACTAGATAAATTGATACCGCAGGTGCACTTAAAACGTGCCCAGCAAACGATGATATACCTAATTCAAGTAGTAACAAAATCAAATATAACCAAAACTCCGGTGTTGTTTTAATTTTTTCTTTTATCATACGAATAAACAAATAGATAAGTGGCATAAAGTAAAGAATGAAACCAATGATACCATAATGAATAACTATATCCAAATAATCAATTTCAATTAATTTTTTTTCTACATCATAATTAATTGATTTACGATGACACCAACTAAGTCCAAATAATTTATCACTAAACCTACTATCAGAATAAACACTATAATTTTTTAAGAAAAAAGTTTCACGACCATTTAAACTTAATTTTACAATTTTGGCCACTTTTTTATTTTTAATCAAATCTTCAATTTTTTCATACTTATATTGTCTTTCAACGGTATCATCAGGTTCTTCGATTGTATCCATTTGTCCAGCTAGATTTGATAATGCTGGTGAAAAATTACAAATAATAATTAAAATGGTTATTAAAATAATTGGCAGTTTAAATCGTTCTTTCTTTTCTTTTATAATAAAAACTAAAGCTACTAGAATAGTTACAATAATCATCCCTAAATAACTTACCTTCGTGCCAATTAAAGCAATAGATAATAATAATGGTATTACAAGTAATACTTTAATTTTTTTATGATTATCAAGTAAAAACAACATACTTGAAAGTAGTAAAATGCTTATTGCTCCTGTCTCATTTGCTGAATAAAACCAACCATTTTTTCCTTTTACATTATTCCAACGGTAAGAATTAAAACTAGTATTAGTGATATATGGAATAAGTAATAATAACATATACATAAAACTATTAATCAATAGAATTTTATATATTATTTCTTTTGGCATGTTATAGTCTTCAAAGATATTAAATACACCCATAATCATTACTGGAAAATACAAATAATGAAGGGCATAAGTCAATTCAAAAACTATATTATGTACATTTAATATTTCAATTTTTGTTGCAAAATATACTATCCCAAATAATGCTAAAGCAAGCGAATATATTATTGATGGAAGACGATATTTTGATTTACTAAAAAAGAAAACATAGATAATGCTAAAGACCATTGTCAAGCCTTTAACAATCATTCCTAATGATAAATTAATATTTGCAAAACGTGCAATTAATGATGTAACGACATCAATAATTGGTAAAATTATAAAATATAAATAAATTATTTTTTGTTTTTTATTCATGATGACTCCTTCTATGTATCTAATTATAATTTCTTTTTAATTATAAATATTAGTTTTACTATCCAATATTTGTTTTTATTGATCAATTTATAAATTATTTTTCGATTATTAGATAATAATGGCAAATATTCATTTTTTTCAAAATTTTCAAAGTTTTTTGAAACATAATTTTTCATTTTATTAATAGTTTCAATTTTAATTTTTTTATTTGCCTTAGCATTGATTACTCTAACAATCGCCGAAATATAAATATTGTCGATAGCTAAATATTCAATAATATTGTGGTTCTTTTTTTCGTTCTTTATTTCATCAAAGGCATCTATAATCTCTAAATTTCTTTCAATATTTGAATTATTCATCGTTGATCCTTCACGATATAAATAATAGTATAATGGTTCATCGACATAATCTACTTTTTTAGCCAGCGATAATGCTTTAACGGTAAAGTCTAAATCCTCATACCATTTCTTACTTCTAAAAGTTAGTTTTTGAACTAATGATTTTTTATATATTTTATTCCAAACAGCTAATTTCCCAAAATAAGCATTATCATGTTTATCTTCGATGACATAATTATTTAATTCAATTATTTCTCTATTAGAATTTTCAAAGACAACATAATTGCCACAAATGGCAATATCTAAATCTTTGCTTTTTGCTTTTTGATATAGTTTTTCGTACATATCGATACTTACATAATCATCAGAATCAACATAGCCAATATATTCACCAGTAGCCTTTTCTAAGCCATAATTTCTAGCTGATCCTTGTCCACCATTTTCTTTTATATACGATTTGACAATATTAGGATATTTCTTCACATATTTATCAATTATTTTTTGTGAATTGTCAGGGCTACCATCGTTGACAACGATTATTTCAATATCTGATAATGTTTGTTTTACTAAACTATCAAGGCATTTTGCAATATATTTTTCAACATTATAAACAGGAATTATTATACTTACTTTTTTCATATTTACCTCTTCACATTCAAAAAATTATTTTTTTCCATATCAGCTTTTAAGGCATTAAATTCTTTTTCAATTATTGCTAATTCTTTGGAGATTACTGTTTTATCGATTGTATCTTTCAAGTTATATAGTTCCCTTTTATCCGTTTTTAAATCATATATACTTATAATTTTACCATCGGTAAAATCTTTATGTAAATTTAAGTTCATAACCACTAGGTAATTATTGTTGCGGATTCCTAACATAAAATCGCGTAAATTATAATCCGGACATCCACCACAAACATTCTCCAATAAGACATATTCTCTTGCGTTGTTTTTTAATATTGATATACCGTCATATTCATTCGGTATTTTGATATTATTTAAATCTAGGATGGTAGCAGGAATATCTTTAGTATTATAAAATCCCTTAATTACTTGATGTTTTATTTCTTTGCTCCATATGACAAATGGCATATTATAATTTTCACGATGTACGTTGTTGACATAATTAGAACGATATGGATCAAATGAATATGATGATCCATGATCAGCGCAAATGAAAATATTAACATCATCTAACATTTTATTTTCATCAAGAAAATTATATAATCTTTTTAAACACAAATCGGCATATCTCAATGAAATATCATATGACATACTGCCTTTATATCTTTTAGGTATATGTTTAAGATAATCTTCAATTAAACTAAATTCTTCATCTAATTTGTGAAAATCATTTGTATCATATGTATAATATATTTCAGGACTATGGCAATCGTCAACATGTAAATATGCAAAATACGGTTTATTATTTTTTCTTTTTAATAACCAATTTTCAAAATGATTAAATGTTGCATCCATACTTGGAGCAGCCTTTCTTGTCTTTGGATCATCTTTTATTTTACCTATTAAAAAGCGATTATATATAGCATTGATATATGCTTTAATTAAACCACGATATTCATTTTTGGGAATAAGTACTAGACGATTATTAAGCAAATTATTAATAAAATTTTTTAAACGAACCTTTTTAATAATCTTATTATAGCGTTTATATAATTTTTGTTTTTCTTCATCGGTTAAACGCTTTGTCAATTCGTATGTATGAATTTTAAATAACACATGGTCTTTTCCTTTTTCTAGTAATTCTTTAATATAGTTTAATTTATTTTTTTTAAATTTATTAAATTGTTTATTCACTAATTCTAAATTTTTATTTGCATCAGTTGTATCAATATATTTATAAATGAACGATGTTACTTGTGTATTATCTCTTAAGGACGTTAAAAAATTCATCCATTCATTAAAATTGTCTTCGACTAAATCAATAATAACATTTAATGTTTTATCATCAAGCCCGGTATTCTTATATTGTTTACTATAAAAATCTAGACGATATGACCACAATGTAGAAAAATTGTAGCAAATATTGTCATATTCCTCTGTTAATCCTTGATAAGAATATGATGGATATACAAGTGGTTGTACACAATTACAAAATGTTTCATAACCACTATTTTTAAATGTTTCCATTATTGTTTCTTTGCCATATAATTTTCTAATATAACTACCTTTTTTTAAAGTATCTATGCCACATAGTAATGATACCAATGCGGCTTCTGTATAAGGTGCTTCTGAATACATATTCTCACATGTTAACCCTTCACTTCTTAATTTGTTCAAAAAAGGCATAGTATCAGGATGATTAGTAGAAGCAATCGTTTTGTCATAGTATAATGAATCGATGACAATAAAGATATTGTTTTTAGCCATTTGTATTACTCCTTCCTTTAATGAGCCATTTAAATCTTTCAAAGAAACTTATTTCTTTGATTAAGAAGAAATAAAGTGTAATAATTATTAAATTAATTCCAAAGGCACTAACACCTAATAAAAACCATTCAAATAAATTACTTACTATAATATTTTTGGTAATAAAATATAATAATCCATAGCTTAGTATACCAACAAATAATAATTTGCTTGAATGACGATAATATTTTATTTTATCATTTTTAAAATAGTTATTATTTAAGATTTGAGGATATAATGCAAATTCTCCGATAATATATGAAATTACAGTTGCTAGAATAACTCCTTCAATACCAATTTTAAATAATAATACTAATGATAAGGAAATATTGATAATGCTTTGTAAAAATAAACATTTTTTAAGTTTATCAAAATATCCTAAAGCCTCAAAATACACTTCCAAAGGAATATCAATTACTTTAAAATATAAAATAATTACAATACAAGCACTACCTAAATAAGATAATGTATAGGCATTGCCATAAAAAATACGTACAAAGTCAGTTATGACAAGTAATAATGGAATACAAACAACATTTGCTATGTAAAAGCACATTGCATTATATTCATAAAATACTTCTCGGGCTTTATTCTTTTCAGTAACTAGTAAATTACCAACACTAGCTAATGATGAACTGCCAATCTTTCTTACAATATTTTGGATTGAGTTAATAATGTAATTATATGATGTATAGATAACAACACTTGCGGCACTAATATATTTTGATATTAAAATAACATCGATATTATTAAAGATTATAGACGTAATTTTTTGAGCTAATAAATTCTTTGTTTCTTTTTTAAACTCATTATCTGGATTGACATTTTTAAATGATAATTGTGGATAGTCTTTCTTTGTAATTAGTAAAATTATGATGTTTTGGATGATTGAAATAACAATGGCTAAAATCATTAAAGACAATAGTTTTAAATTCATTAGCAGTAATACTATTTCAAGTAATCCTTTCATAATTATTGAAGAATATACAACTATATGTACTTTATATAGATTTTGTCTTGCTTCCAAAATTACTTTTTGTGGTGTTACAAAATAGTTAATTCCACTGGCAACAATAAACATAATAAAACAAACTTGAATATACCAAAATGGTAATGAATAATCCTTTAAAAAGAAATCAATCTTAAATGATAAAATTATTCCTATTGCCACAATAATTATTGCTATCTTATTATAAAAATTGCGACCGCCTTTTAATATTTCATTAATTTTCTTATCATTATTATCAGATACGGGCTTATATAAGCAATATAATAAACTACTTGTAAGTCCTGCATCAACTAATGAAATATATGAAAATATTTGGGTAAATAATTGATATATACCTGTAGTTTCATCACCTAACTGAGCTAAAAAGACTTTAATTTTAATTAATCCTACCAAGGCAACTAAAGTTGTTAATATTGTACTAATAATCAAATTCCTAGCTGCTTTTTGTGTTCGCATTATATCACCTTCATTATTTTAATTTAATCTCGCCAATAGATTTCTGTAACATGTCTAGCTACTCTATCTTTTTCTGGTGGTAATTGCATATAATCACCATACATTGTTCTTAAAACTTCATCATAATCTGTCAGAATCATTGCTTCAATATTTTCAAATTTTACTTTTTGATACTTTTGAAAATCAACTGTTTTCATAATTTCTTTGTTAAAGCCATATTCTGGCCAATTAATTAAAACATAATCCGTTTTCTTTTTGCTTCGACATAATCTCATATGTTTTTTTCTAAAATAATTAACGCCAATAATTCGTGCAAAAATAACGATTAGTTTGCTTTTTAAACGCTTAATATTTTTGGGGTCTAACATTGCTCTTGAAAAAAGTGTTTGAATAAATATTAAATATTTATAATGTAATTTTCTAATTAATTTATTGTTTGAAACATAGTCATATCTGAATATATCAACATATACCCCGTAATTATCAATTGTCTTGATACCCTTTTCAAACATTGTCGTCCTACTATCAACTAACTTAGCAAATGGATAGTAATACTTGGGATTCCTTTCTGGATCCAACAATATATATCGATCATTTTTTTTAGACAGTGCATTCATTAATTTATCATATTCTTCTGGTAATAAAGCAATATCGATATCATCATCCCATGGGATTATTCCTTTATGTCTAATAGCCCCTATTAATGAGCCGCAGATGAGTGAATACTTAATATCATTTTTCTTACAGATATCATCAATATATTTCAGTATCTCAACTAAAATCTTTTTTTGTTCAACTAATTCTATTTTTTTCATTTAAATACTCCCACTTTAAATTATATAATAATTATTATTTATCTTCGTGATATGTTTTATAAAAATCACTAGCTATTATTTTTTGATTGATATCAATTTTTTGATTTACTTTTTCTGATATTTTTTTAGCATATTCACTTTCGTCGATATTTTTTGAATAATTTTGTCCATCATACCATGAATAATCATTAAAATAGACAAAATTTTCATGTTGTTTACTAAATATATCAGTACCCATATATAATTTTGGATTATAGTCTATTCCAAACATATTAAATAATGTTTCTGGAATATCTGCTGTATCAGTAATTATATCAATGTCTTTGTGTTCAATATCTTTGCTCCAGATAATTAATGGTGTTTTTTGGATCATATTGCTGTCTTCGGTTCCTTTTATTTGCTGAATATCACTATATCCATAACTATAATGATCAGCAAATAAGACAATTACTGTATTATCTAGATATCCATCATCAGAAAGACGTTTCATTAATAAATTAACAAAATCATCTGTTTCTTTTGCTAAAGATTTAAGACAAGTCATTTCTGAATGATCACTATCTTTGGGCATTAATTCTTCACATATTGGATTATTTGTATATGGTACATGTGCTGAATAAGTTGTAATAAATGTAAAGAATTTATTATCATTGACAATTAGGTTATAACTATTGTCGTTCTTAGCAATTACTGTATCATGATCAAAGTGATCGTTGAATCCCATATCGTACAATGGATAATGTTCATTAAAACCAAGTCCGACATGAAAGTCATGGCGATTATAAAAGGCCCCACTATTCATATGCATTGAATTAACTACATAATCATTATTTTTAAGTAATGCTGGTAAGCTATAGTCATAATTATTATAACTATAATTATATATAGCTTTATCATTGGTAACCGCATATAAACCAGTAATTGCTGCAAATTCGCTATTAATAGTCATACCACTACCAAAAAATGGGGCATATCGATTAGTAAAATTTAATCCTTCTTTTGACAATTTATATAAAGTGGGCATTGTATCTTCAGTTATTAACCAATTATCAATGCTTTCTAACATTATTATAATTAGATTCTTATCTTTAAAAATGCCGGTATATGCGTTTTCTTCAGTTGTTATATCAACGTTATTCAAATATGTATTAATATCTTCAATCTGCTTTTTATTATTTCTAAAGAAATGATTCTTTGTATATAAATATATATCTCTAAAAATATATTCATATACACCACTTGCCATAATGCTTCGATTCTTATTACCATAAGTATTATACACATTTCTAGGTACTTTCCAAGCATCCCACGCCGTTTCTGATACCGGTTTACCCAATTTATAAATTGCACTTACACGAAGAATAACAAAAATAATAAATATTAGTATTATTTTTTTCTTTTTATTTGTTACCTTTAGTAACTCTTTTCTTTTCGACAAAACTAAAACTGTAATCATAGCTACTAAAGATAGTAAAACCACAATAATTACCTTGGCATTTATATATGTAATAGCATATGATAAATAATCATTTGCTTCACCTACAGAAAACAAACTAACTAGTGAAAATACATTGCCAAGTATTTGAAAATGAACAATTTGAGCCACAAAATAAATGTTGGCCAAAATCGTTAGTATAATATATATTGCTTTTGCTTTCTTATTACATATCAAACATAGTAATAAGAAAATGACAACATAACTCAAGGAAAATGCTAATGGCGAAAATGATTTAACACTAACAAATCCAATGTGCTCACGTACTAAATATCTTAGACCAACATCTAATATTAAAAATGTAAAAATTATTCCTAAATAAACGAGTATCTGATTTATTTTTTCTTTTTTATCCATACCTTTTCACCACTAACCTTTACTATAATAATTATAGCATAAAAAAACAAAGAAAAAAAGATAAAATATTTATCTTTTTTAAACATCATAAGTTTTATCAATTGCTTTTAGTTCATTAAAGGTATCAATTTCAATAATATCACCTTCATAACATTCTCTTACGGCAATTTGATAATTCTTTTTACAAACATCTAAGATTACTTGTTCCCAGTATTTTTCTTTTCCGCCTGGTGAATTATATACTAAATCTATATCTTTTTCTATTTTTTTAGCATCTTCAGAATTGTAATAAGAGATACCATACATCTGATAGCAATTATAACCACCGAGTTTTTCTTTAGTAATAATACCATTTTTTGTTTCCATACACCAGTCATCAGTAACCGATACATATTTACCTAAGAAATTACTTTGGTATTCATATTTTCTAATTAAATCGGGATTATATAGATATAAATCTGATTCAAGAACATATGCATTTGCAAATTTATCTCTTACTAGGTATGCTGATGAAATGTTATTGGCTTCATTATATTTATGATTAACAATAAATTTGATATTGTGATACTTTTTTAAGAGTACTTCAAATTGTTCATAAAGGTAACCAGTGACAATAATAATTTCTTCAATACCAACTTTAACACAAGCATCTAGCATTGTTTCAATAATTCTTTTGCCATTTACTAGAACTAATGGTTTTGGAGTATTTAAAGTAATAGGTACCATTCTTGATCCAAAACCCGCTGCTAAAAAGATTGCTCTTTTTACTCTATATGGTTCAAGTATTTCTAAACCAAGTTTAGTAATGGTATTATCTTCACCAATATACTTATTTTTAAGTAGGTCACTAATTATTTTATTTACTGTTCCTAAAGATAATTTAGTTAATTCTGATATCTTTCTTTGAGATAATTTTTCTTTAGTTTTTTCAATTGTTGTTAAAACTAAAAATTCATTATATGTTATGTTCATACATCTCTCTCCTATGCTCTTTACGATTAATTAAATAAACGCTTCCTTTGACAATTACATTGAATGCTAAGATAACTAATGAAACAATGGCTGCTTCACCTAACATTAAATTGCCCTCATATTGGTTAATCATTAATGATAATGGCATTGTATTTGTATTAAATAAGAATGCTACAGCAGAAATGGTTATCATTGAATTGACAAAGAAATAAGCAAACATTTCTCTTATCGTTTTTTTAGTACATGGAATAATAACATCTAAGATGATTCTCCATGGTTTGATATGACAAGTTTTAGCTACGACTTCATAGTTAGGATTTACTTTTTGCAATGCATTATAAGCCATTAAGTAAGGACTAGCTATAAAGTGAACAATATTGACAATTATTAAAATTATATAGGTATTATAAATAAAACTATTATGGAATGCTATCGTATAGGAAAGTCCCAAAACAATTCCAGGGATAGCCAATGAAACGATTGTTAAAACATGGGCTATCTTTGAAATATTACCTTTAATTCTGGCGGTATAATATGCTGTTATATAAGCTATAATGGTACCAATTATTGATACAAGCACAGCTATTAATAAGGAATTAAAGACATACATTCCTAAATTATTACTTAAAACGTATTCAATATGCTTTAGTGAAAATACTCTGTTTAGGGTAAAATTATCGATAAAGGCATAAAAGATAAATGAGCCTATTATCAAAAAGATAAAAGTAATAATTAAATAGACAAAAATTGTTAAAATAATATCTCTTGTTTTATTTTTTGTAATTTTAAAATCTTTACTAAATTCACCAAATGAATAGTCTTTACTAAAATTATCAAAGATGAATGATACAAATGCAGGAATAAGCAAGAATAAGCCAATCATTGTACCTCTTGAAAAATCAAGTAAACCAATAACTTCTTTATATAAGAAAACTGGCAAAGTTATAAACTTACCACCAACTGCAAGAGGTACACCATAATCCGTAAAGATTAAGGTAAATACAGCAAAGATTGATGATAATAATGGTTTTTTCATATAACACATGGTAACATTTTTAAATGTTTCCCATTTGTTCATATTTAATACTTTTGCAGAATCATACATTGTATTGTCAATATAATTAAAGCCATCATCTAGCATTAAGAATGCTACGGGAAATGAATACAATATAGATCCTAAAATAATTCCTGATTTACCAATAATATTAAAGCCAAAGAATGATGAAATAATACCATTAGCACCAAATAGATTAATTAGTCCTAAACCATGCGAAATTGAAGGAATTAGCATTGGTAAGGTCAAAAATACTTTTAAGATAGCGCGATGTTCAATATTAGTTCTATTTAAGGTGTAAGCAAGTAAATATGCAATACCAACCGATAAGATGGTAGCACTACTTGTTACTAATAATGAATTATTAAAAGCATTCTTAAAGGCATCAGATGCTAGTAATTCAGGAAATGTAGCCCACTCTACTTTAATTAGCATTATTAAAAGTGGATAAAATATTGCAATAATTAAGAAAAGGAAAATCAAAAGACTAAGATGACTACGCTTTTTCATTACAAATCAATTCCTGTACATTTTTCAATTGATGATACTTTTTCAATCAAGTGATTAGTAACAAATTTTCTAACATATTCATTTGCTGGATAGTTATAAATCTTATTTGGAGTATCAATTTGCTCGATATTCCCTTCACGCATAACCATAACTCTATCAGACAGTGAGAAAGCTTCTTCTTGGTCATGGGTAATATAAATCATGGTCGTTTTAAACTTCTTTTGAATTTCTTTTAACTCTTTTCTTAGTCCTAAACGATTATCAGCATCTAAAGCTGACATCGGTTCATCAAAAAGAATAATATCGGGGTTTAATGACAAAGTTCTTGCAATAGCAACTCTTTGTTGCTGTCCACCTGATAATTCATGTGGATACTTATTTAAGTGTTCTTCCATGTTGACTACTTTTAACATTTTTAAAGCTTCTTCTTTAGCTTTAGTTTTATTTTTTAATTTTAAGTTTAAGGCATATTTAACATTATCTAAAACGGTCATATTAGGGAAAAGCGCATAGTTTTGAAAAACCATGCCCATTCCTCTTTTTCCCGTATCTAGATTGGTAATGTTTTTACCTTGTTTAACAATCTCACCATTAGTTGGTTTTTCAATACCAATTAAAATTTTAAGTAATGTTGTTTTACCACAACCTGATGGGCCTAGTATAGATAAAAATTCACCATCTTTGACAGTAAAACTAATGTCATTTAAAACTGTTTTCTTATTATAGACTTTAGTGAGATTCTTAATCTCTAGATTATCCATTTACTTCTTCCCATCTCTTAGTTAGTTTTTCTTTAGTAGCAATACTATCAACGCCAGTCATATCAGCATCTTTTAGATTTTCTGGATAATTTTTAACTTTATTATTTTGATTTACTAAAATAATATCTGGCATGTAGTTTTCTTTATCATAACGACCAAATTCATTAATGATAAATTCAAATACTTCTTTAACATGATCTTTGTCTTCATGTCCTTTAACAATACCACAAGATGTTGTATTGTATGGTGAACCTGTTTCTAGTTCAACAATACTATAATCGTATCCATCATTAATTGCTTTTACACCTTGAGCTGTCATACCCATAGCAATAGCAATTTCACCTTGTCTAAGTAAATTAGTTGGGCCTGATCCTGAAGTTGTAAATTCACGCATATTTTCTTTTAATTTTTTAAAGTATTCAATTGCTTCATCTTCACCCATAATATTTACGGTATTTAAGAAGAATCCGTAACCAGTGCCTGATGTTTTAGGATCTGGCATTGCAATTAAATTCTTGTACTCTGGTTTTAGTAAATCCTCATAAGTTTTTGGAACAGCTAAATTGTGTTCTTTCATGTATTTATTGTCTACGATTAAGTTTAGGGTATATTTAACCCAAGTTAAGTAATTATCAGCAGTATTAACGCCATCTAGATAGATAGAATCATCAAACCATGATAAATCGGCAAAATTTTCAGCCACATTTGCCATATGTGCGGTTTCTAGGTCGATAACAATATCAGCCTCAACTTTAGAACCCTCTGTTTTGATTTTAGCAGCACTGTTACCAGTACTCATGTGTTGAACTACAATGTTCAAATCTGGGAATTTCTCTTTTAATTGTTCCTTTAAGTCTTGATCCCTTTCTTCTTCTTGACTTGAATAAATGACTACGTCATTCTTTTTACCGCAAGCGGTAACTGATAGTGTCATAAATAATAATAACACTAATAAAAATGTTTTTTTCACTCTTTCACTCTCCGTTCATTTTCTTAATTGTACCATTTTAAAATGAACATGTCAATATATTTCGACAATTATTATATATAATTAAAAAGTCAATACATTGTATTGACTTTATCTATTATGACCAATGAGCTGTTACTGTGTGATTAGCATTTGTACTAACAGTCGTTGAACTTGTAATATCAGTAACCTTATAGATTTCTGCTCTATATATACTATCATAACCCTTAACCATTACACCAACGCTTGTTGATGATGATAATGTAAATGTTGTTTCATAATAACTTACATTATACATTTCTGTCCTAATATGTTTAATTGCCGATCCACTACTTGAATATATGCTTAGGCCACAATAATCTCTATTCGTGGTTATCTTTTCATAGAAATTCAATATAATTCGATATTTTCCTGCCGGTAATGTAAATTGCCAGTTGGCATTACTATAACTCCAACCTCTACTATCGGAGTCATCATCAACTTCATCCCAACAGTTACCATTACTACTTGAGCAACGAACACCTACATCATATGCTACTTGTCTTAAGTTAGCGCTATTGGAAATCCATGATCTCGATGTGATTTCCCATCCAGTAAATGTTTTGCCACTTCTTGTTGGTGTTGGTAATGTACCATATGTGTCACCATAAGCAACATATTTAGTCGATGGTGAAACTGAACCACCATTGGCATTAAATGTTACTACAAGATTACCTCTCCATACCGCATATAATGTAAAAGTATCTCCAGAGTTTGGAATGTTACTTCTTGCCCAATTTCCGCCAGCTGCATATGAAGCGCTCGTAGCTGTCGATGATGTTGACCAACCTAAGAAATTATAGCCAACTCTTGTAGGTGTATTTGAGGATAAAGTTGTATTGCCACTTGCCGCATACGTATATGATGTGCTACTTGACGGCATATTTGATACTGTTGCGGTAGTATTCTTATTATATGCAATATAATATGTATTGGCAGTCCAAATTGCATACATATTCTTAGTAACAGTTGTATTATCAACAGCTGGAGCCCACGCCATGTATGTTGCCCCGGCAGAGTATTGCGTACCGCTGGTACTTCCATCCGCCCATTTACTAAAACTATACCCTGTTTTACTAAAACCATTGGCTCTAAGTGTAAATTCTGGCGTACTAACATTAGCTCCACTGTTTGCTCCATTACTAGGGTAACCACTGTTATAATACTGTGTGGCGGTCGTGGCAGTTGTCGTACCTGATCCTCCATTCGCTTGATAATTAATGGTTAATGTCCTATTATATATCGAACGATAGGCAACAGAATTTCCTACTGGTATTTTATAATTAGTCCCATTATAGCTGGCATTTAAACCACATGTTGATGAGGCAGTATTATTTGCTCGATAACATTGACTTGTCCAACCAGATATTGCGGTCATTGCTGGTATTGCTACCGCAGTTGAATATGTATCAGCGGTCGAATATGGATTCCAATATTGTGTTTTTGACGTAGATACACTTGTTGGTGCTATTCCACCCGTAAAACGTACGGCTCTAGATCCTAAAGCATATAAAATTACTGTTTCAGAATATGTACTAGGATTATATGATGTAACTACATTTGATGTTGATGGACTTGTTTGACTTGTACTCCAACCATAGAATGACCAACCAGTTGTACTATTAGGAAATGTTCCACCAACTTGAGCATATGTCTTTAACGTACAAGCAGTTCCAAAAGTACATGATGATGTTACTGAAGAATTGATTTCCGAACTTCCTGCTGTACTTGTACCATTTCCTTGATAATACTTTATGGTATATGATTTACCAGACCAATGAGCATACAACGTATGATTACTAGCAGTTGATACGGTTGTCGATGAAGTTACTTGCGTTCCACCAGTTTCTGCTGTATACCAACCATCAAAGTTATATCCGGTTCTAGTCGGGATTGGTAAAGTACTGTATGTATTACCATATGTAACTGATTTTGTAGCTGTCGTTCCCGTTCCCGTCCAACCTGTTGTTGAAGCGATTGAACCAGAGCCAGCATTAGCGGTTAATGTATATGTATTGGCATTCCAAATAGCATACATTGTCTTAGATACTGTTGTATCAGTAACAGAAGTTCCAATTCCTGTATAAGCAGCACCGGCTGAATATTGCGTTCCACTTGCACTACCTTCTGTCCATTTACTAAAACTATATCCTGTTTTTGTAAAATTATTTGTAGCTAATGTGATACTATTGGATGATATATTGGCATTACTAGCTGAATATCCAGTATTAAAGTATTGTGTTAATGTTGTATTTGAAGTTGTTCCACTTCCACCATTGGCATTATAACTTACAGTTAAAGTTCGTGAATATACCGATCTAACATATGGATAATTATTATATGTTGGAGTATATGAAGTTCCTGCAAGCGATGCTGCATACGTTGGTGAATTACAAGTTGACGCAGATGCTTCACTATTGGCAGCTTTGTATCCACAAAATGACCAAGTTGATATATTTGTTATAGCTGGAATTGTTATTGCCGTCATATATGTTGTCGATGCTTGATATGGATTCCAATATTGTGTTTGTGAACTAATTAATGCAGAATTAGACCCACCATAGAAATGAAATGTTTTTTGTCCAACCGCATACAATTTTATTGTTGCTGTATATGTAGTGGGATTGATTGATGCACCATCTTCATATGTCCTTGTTAGACCTGTTTGTGTTGTTGACCAACCACTGAACTCCCAACTAAAATCAGTATGAGAACTATTTGCATTATGATCAGCTGTTCCATATGGAAATACCCCACTTAAACCAGCCTCATATGTTTTTAATGTGCATGATGTACCAAATGTACAGGTGCTTGTAGTACTAAATTTTGTACTGCCGGCTGTGCTCGTAGCATTTCCTTGATAGTATTCTACAGTATATGTTTTTGGAGTCCAATGGGCATTTAATGTTTTGGCTGCACTATA
>JAEEGL014960531.1_pt1 | contig 19418 bp, 8 predicted proteins | sample 9134231 | NCBI WGS metagenome assembly JAEEGL01 (sample SAMN16246548, study PRJNA631951) | gut metagenome | biome: gut microbiome; feature: rumen; material: fiber-attached | host: Bos | place: Iran: Karaj | collected 2018-10
AACTCCATTTTATGCAACAATGGGTGGACAGACAGCCGATACCGGTGTGATCGAGACAGCTGATGGTAAGTTCAAGGTTGAGGATACCGTAAAGCTTAAAGGAAACCGTGTGGCTCATACCGGTGTTGTAGTAAGCGGAACAATCAAGTCAGGTGCAGAGGCTGAGCTTAAGGTTGATGCTGAGAGACGTGCTCTTATATGTAGAAACCATTCTGCAACTCATTTGCTTCAAAAGGCTCTTAAGACTGTGCTTGGAGATCATGTTGAACAGGCAGGTTCACTTGTTGAAGAGGGCAGACTTAGATTTGACTTCAGCCATAATCAGGCTATGACTCCTGATGAGATAAAGCAGGTTGAAGCTATTGTAAATAAAGAAATAAGTGAGGACCTCAAGGTTAATACGGAAGTTATGTCTCTGGATGAGGCTAAGAAGACCGGTGCTATGGCTCTCTTTGGTGAGAAGTACGGCGAAGAGGTTCGCGTTGTAAATATGGGAGACTGGTCAATAGAGCTCTGTGGTGGTACTCATGTACCTCATACAAGTGTTATAGGTTCATTTAAAATCGTATCTGAACAAGGTATTGCAGCCGGAGTAAGACGTATAGAGGCGCTTACATCAGTAGGTGCAGCTAATTACTACGCAGATGTTGAGGATAGACTTAATGCTGCTGCAAAGGCTGCTAAGACAGAACCTGCAAAGCTTACAGAGAAGATTCAGTCACTTATGGATGAAATCAAGGCTCTTCAGTCAGAGAACGAAAGCCTGAAGTCCAAGATGGCCAAGGCAGCTGCATCAAGTGCAGAGGATGCTGTAGTTGAAGTCGGAGATATCAAGGTACTTCCGATGGCTGTTCAGGGAGTTGATCCAAATGCACTCAGAAATCTCGGTGATGATTATAAGGTTAAGCTCGGAAAGTCAGTAGTCATCATGGCTTCTGATCTTGGCGGAAAGGTAAGCCTTGTTGTTATGGCATCTGATGATGCGGTTTCAGCTGGTGTTCATGCAGGAAATGTCATTAAAGCAATTGCACCTATCGTTGGTGGCGGCGGTGGTGGACGTCCGAATATGGCACAGGCCGGAGGTAAAGATGCTTCCAAGATACAGGATGCACTTACAGCCGGAATTGAAGAGGTCAAGAAACAGGTTGGATAATTAATTCTTGACAAGATAATTCAGTGTGTTATAATAACAGTCGCGTGTTTTAGTTAGTTACACGTGTAAATTCCCAATATGAAGGGAGGGTAGTAGGATGTCAAGCGTAGTTGTTAAAGAAAATGAAACACTCGATAGCGCTCTTCGTAGATTTAAGAGAAACTGTGCTAAGGCCGGTATTCAGCAGGAGATACGTAAGAGAGAGCATTATGAGAAGCCATCAGTAAGACGTAAGAAGAAGTCTGAGGCTGCTAGAAAGCGTAAATACAAATAAGTAATACTTAGATATATTGCCACGTTCTTCGGAACGTGGCTTTAATTGTAAAAGGGGAATAAATGGCAGTAGTAAAAAAACCAATTAAAATAGATGAACAACGTATACAGGCAGTTTTCGGTCAGTTTGATAAGAATATCAGAAAAATCGAAAAGTCTTTTAATGTTAATTATGTATGCAGGGATGACAGTCTGATTCTTGAGGGTGAAGAGTCAGCGGTGAATAAGGCGGAAAGGGTTATAAGAGATCTGCTTATAATAGCCAAGAACGGAAGTGAGATATCAGATCAGAATGTTGATTATTCAATTAGCCTTGCTTCTAATGGTGATAATGGTAATGCAAGTGACCTGGAGTCCGATAAGGAGCTTATATGCCATACTCTTGCCGGAAGACCTATAAGACCGAAAACCTTTGGTCAGAAGAAATATGTTGAAGCTATTGATAATAACATGATTATCTTCGGAACCGGTCCTGCCGGAACAGGTAAAACCTATCTCGCAATGGCGAAGGCGATAACTGCTTTTAAGAAGGGCGATGTCGAAAGAATTATACTTACCAGACCTGCTATTGAAGCAGGCGAAAAGCTGGGATTTCTTCCGGGTGACCTTCAGAGCAAGATAGATCCATATCTGAGGCCGCTCTATGACGCTTTGTATGAGATAATGGGAGCAGATTCCTTCCAGAAGAATATGGAAAAGGGACTTATCGAGGTGGCACCTCTTGCATATATGAGAGGTAGAACGCTGGACAATGCATTTATCGTGCTTGATGAAGCCCAGAATACGACTCAGTCACAGATGAAAATGTTCCTTACAAGAATTGGCTTTGGCTCAAAGGCTATAATCACCGGTGACCAGTCACAGAAGGATCTTGCGGCAGGTACAAAATCAGGACTTGATATAGCACTAAAGGTTGTAAGAAATATAGACGGTATAGCTATCTGCAACCTGACAAGTAAGGATGTAGTGAGACATCCGCTTGTTCAGAAGATAGTTGAGGCGTATGAGAAGTATGAAAAACCTCAGGGACATGACAAGAGATAATAACGAATCAATTAGTATAGTAAGTCATAATCCTGTATATTGAATACCTGTTGACATGCTTTAATTATCGGAATAATATGGGATTGTAGTTTCTATGAAGATTATTCGAGGTGTATTTGTCTATTATGAATATGCGTAAGGTTAGTATATATATTAGGACCATATTGACGTTAATACTTATGTTTGGTTTTTCTGGTATAGTTCATGCAGAAGAGTATACATACGATGATGATGGGCGTGTCATAAGTGTTAAGCATGATGATGGAAGCTATACAAAGTATGAGTATGATAAGAACGGTAACATAATTAGTACTGTTACAGTGAAAGCTTCTGAAATTGAAGACGGAAATGATACTCATGAAAACAGTGATTCAAAAACCGGTGGTAAAGAAGAAAGTAATAGTAAAAATGATTCTACCGGGAATAGCAGGGGTGATTTTTCAGAAAGTGACAAAATAGATAAAGAAAATATGCCTGATGATTCAAAGAGTGTAGATACTCCTGCTTCGTCGAAGAGTGTAAATACTCCTGAAAAACATCAAGAACAGAATGCTGAAGGAAACGAAACAGCTAACAACAAAGAACCTGTTGGTACTAATATGAATACTGGGGATAATGCTTATATAGTAACGGCTATAATTGTAGCAGTAATTGCTTTAATTGCGATAATATTCATACTAATTAAGAAAAAGAGAAGATAATAAATCGGAGTGGGTAATGGGGATTAACAAAAGAATTAAAAGAATAATTGCGTGGACTATGGTATTAACTATGATACCATGGTCTTCTTTTGTCTATGGGAAAAATGTGTTGGCGGCATCAGAATATCCGTCACTTGCGATAACAAATCAGTTCGTTCTTCAAGAAGATATGGAAGTGTCAGATATAACACTGGATGGGGAGGCTGAGCTTGACCTGAATGGATATAGTCTGTATGTGCATGGCGGAATACTTCAGCAGTCCGGTAAGATTATTATTAATGGTGGTGAACTTACGATAGACGGAGACTATCGTATGCAGAAGGTTTCTTCGGAAGAAACTGATTCTTCTGATGACATTGCAGAATATGAACTATCTGAAACGTCACTCATAATGACAAATCCGGAGGATATAGTCACAGTTAATGGTGACTATTATATAAGCTCGTCCTTAGATAGTCAGAACAACTTATCAAATGGAGTTTTTACTCTGTCAGGTGATTTTTATATATCTGATGATTCTAATAAGAATGCGTTTTACGGAACAAATAGTTTTAAAATGATCCTTAATGGAGAGGAAAATCAGAACCTTGATCTGAGTGGGGATGTTTGGATCCCGATATTTGAACCTGTTTGCGCCAAAACTATTACTTCAGATACCATAATCAATGTAAATAATGAGCTTATATCATCATATGAGGATAAGTATGATGGTGTAGTCTCTGTTTGGGATAATGTAAAAATAACAGGCGATGGATTTGGTGGAACAATTGAAAATCGTATGTTTAGTATAAAAAATGATTATCATATAGCCGGTGATTTGTTAAACAAGATGAATCTTGGAATATATGCTAATGTGATAGTAGATGGAGATGTCATTTGTGAAGCCGGAATATATGTAAATGATGAACTTTATATCAAAGGAAGTCTGTTATCTGATTATTATAGAACCTTTGATATTTATTTCCAGTATGAATCAAAACTGAAAGTCGAGGGAGATGTTCGCTTTTCAAGAGAAGGATCTTTTACCATTAAGTATGGGAATGAGCCTGAGATTATTATATGTGGTGATTTTGAGACACACCGTAGCGGAATCTGCGAGGCTGGAACAATTACTGTGGGTGGGGATTTTATTGCGGATGGTTTTTCGGGAAAATCAAACAATAAAGTAATATTAAACGGAGCGTCACTACAGACAATAGACATTTCTGAAAAGAGCAGATTTGCTACGATTGAATTGCAAAATACTAGTTCGGAAGGTGTGATCTCCAAGACAGTTTTTGATTGTGATAAGTTTGTTAAGAATAATACACGCTTTAGTTACGATAATGTAGAAGGTGAATTAGGTTATACTCTTTCCGAAGATATAGAAACGGATGGAGATATGATACTTATTGATGGGGTTATGGATCTTAATGGTCATACTCTTATTGTGAATGGGGATTTGATACAGGCAAAGGGTGAAATTAAGATTAATAATGGCAGGCTTATCGTTAAAGGAAATTACAGGCAGCAAAACAAAGTTGGTGAAAACTATGGATCTAGCAGTGCAAAGCTTGTTATGACAAATGCTAATGACTTTGTTGAGGTTGAAAAGGATTTTATAATCGATACAACAGTAAGTAATAAAAATAATCAGACAAATGGAACATTTGTTCTTGGCGGAAATCTCGAATTTTACAGCGACAGTAACAGCTTAGGGTTTTGTCCGACAGATTCTTTTGTTTTGATGCTTGCAGGACAGACAGAGCAGTCTCTTAATAATTTTAAAATCAAGAAGGAGTATGCCAATCGTATAGAGTATAGTAATGATACTTTGAAACTCTCTAGTCTTATGGTTGATGATTCCGTAAATAACCTGGTTGTAAGTGGAAGTGAATTAAGTATATCCAGAATAATAGATGTAAAAGATACCGATATGCAGGTAAAGGTAAACCTTCCTTTGGGTTCTAAAATAATTGGAGCTGTATATACCGGAAGACTTTATGTTGAGACAGAATTATCAGATGATATTGAAATCAATGGCATGCTCGAAGGTGGTCCGACTATTTCCGGAAATGTAACTGTAAAAGGAAATGCAGATGTTTATGATTTAAAAATGAACAGTGGATTTCTTGATGTTACTGGGAATTTAATTGTCCAATATATCCATATGACTCATGAGGATGACAAGGTAAGAGTACAGGGGGACTTTATAAAAGAGTACAGAAATTATAGTAAAAATGAATTAACTGATGGAGTTCTTGAAATTGGTGGTAATTTTACTTCTTCAGATGATCCTTATGACTTTATATGCAAGGGCAATCATAAAACATATATGATCCCAGACTATAATTATTATAACAGTGCCAATAAAAGAAAAATAAAGTTTGGAAAATCGGACTCAAGAGCAAGCCGGTTTAACAAGCTTTATTTAAGTGGTTCAAGGGAATCATATGAATATGATAATGACGTTGAGACAATCGCCAATGAGATAATCTATGATTATGATCAACCTGTTAGGCTTCTTCCTGTGAAGGGTCTGACTCTTGCGGAAGCAACTCAGACATCCATATCATTCTCGTTTACTGATGAAAATATAGATCCGAAAGCGACAGTCTATTATATATACAGGGATGGAAAGAAGATAGGTTCTACAGTAAAGACAGTGTATACTGACAAAAATCTAAAACCGGATACCCAATATAGATATAGTGTAACTGCATCAGATGACTATGGAAGAGAATCAGAACAATCAGAGGAACTGATAGTCGGTACTTCTGTTGATGATACAGCACCATCTGCTCCGAAGGGGCTGAGAGTTGTTTCAAGAACAGGAAAGGGAATAGGATTTGAATGGGACGTGGCTGATGATTCTGATGGAGTAGTAAGCTTTGCACTATATAAGGATGGGACTATACTGAAGACTGGTATAACAGAGACACATTATACTGATACAGCTGTTGATGCAGACACCATCTACAAATATGAATTAACAGCTGTTGATGAGGCAGGGAATGAATCAGAAAAGAGTGAGTCTGTTTCAGCAATGGCTGCTTTTCCTAAGATCACAAGGGTTTCTCCATCTGATTATCAGAGAATTGGAACAGATAAAGAGGAACTTACGGTCTTCTTTAAGAACTATGGGGGAAACAGTAAAAATACTGTCGATATAGAATATCAGAATTCATCAGGTGAATGGACACTGTTAAACAAAACACCACTAAATCAGATACATTACAGCAGCGCAGAGTTTTATGCATCCTATGAACTGAATATATCTGATATAAAGGGAAATATCAGTTCTGACAGTGTGAGTGTCAGATATACAGTAACGGATAAAGACGGGGCAAAAGACGAGTACGAAACAGAATATGAACTGGATAACTCAGCGCCTGATTCACCACAGGATGTTAAGGCTGAAGATGATAATGGTGTAGTTATCCTCTCGTGGTCTCCTTCGCCAGAGTCAGACTTTCTTCAATATAACATTTACCGATTCATAGAAGGTGAAAATGATAGCAACAGTTATACGAGAGTAGCAGAAATAGATTATCAGTTTGATAATACCTGTGAGGATAATACTGTACCTGAAGGGAAGAAGGCATGGTATATCGTCACAGCAATGGATGATATGGGGAATGAAAGCTCACTTGTTGATCCGGTTTCAATAACAGTTGGACATGACGGAGAAGTGCCGGAGATGGTTTCGGTCTTACCTGATCAGAAAAGTATTTCCGGAATAACAGAGCTTACGGCTGAAGCTGATGACAATAAAGATATATCAGAGATCAGATTCTTTATTACTGAAGATAGTGAATCTGATAGTGCAGTCATGTCAGAGATCGGCAGAAGTGAGGATATAAAATATCTGGAAAATACAGATACGTTCAGAACAGTCGTTCCCTTTGACACAACAGAGTTTCGTGATGGCACATATTATATATATGTTATTGCATATGACAGCTCAGGTAATAGCAGCGTTCTTGATTTTTATAAAAGGTATGAAATAGATAATACCGGTATCAGTAGGATAAATATCACAGATGTAAATGCGGGTTCCACATATGTACAGCTCATGTGGGATGATGTTACGGAAGAAGACTTCTCATACTTTCTTGTTGAAAGAAAAGAGGGGGATTCTTATGTTGAAGCGGTAAGAGAGTCAAAAATAACAGGATGTACGATAGATGGACTCACACCTGAAACAGTATATATATTCCGGGTATGTGGTGTGGATGCTGCAGGAAATAAAGGAGAGTATAGTGAGAAAGTTGAAATAACGACTACAGCTGATACAGTTGCTCCGAATATAACTGCAGTTTATCCAGTGCAAGGACATGTAAGAGATAAGCTGTCTCTCAGCATGACAGTCACAGATAATCATAAAGTAGAAAGCGGAATATGGTATCTCAGCTTTGATGGAGAAAAGTATACAGAGATAGCATCATCTGTTGGAAATAAGTCTTCTGAAACCTTCGAATATAAGCTCGATATCTCAGATGAAACAGAGTTCCCTGAAGGAAAGATATATATAAAGTCCGAGGCGTTTGATGCGGCTGGAAATAAAAATCAGCTGCTTTCCGACGGTTCGGATGTTGTGATGGAATACACTGTTGACAGAACAGCACCAGCTGCAGTTATAAATGCAACAGCAAGATCCGGTGATGGATACATCAGTGTTACGTGGGATGAGGGAACAGATACTGATATCACTGCTTACAGGATATATAGGACGGATTCCGGAAGTGACAATTTCAATAAGGTAATGGATGACAGCATTCTCGACTATTATGATACAAATATCGAGGATGGAAAAAGCTACGATTATTATGTGACAGCAGTAGATGAAGCTGGAAACGAATCGGAAAGGTCAGAGATAACATCTGCTACGGCAAAGCCTGATGAGACTGCTCCAAAGGTTGAGGGGGCATCACCGGCAGATGGATCTAAAATAGGTAACAATACTGAATTTTCAATCATAGTAACAGATAATTCGGCTCTGGAAAAAGTGATCACGTATTTTAGATCAGATGAGACGGGTGACTGGATACTCCTTAATGAATCAAAAGCTGCAGGCAGAAGTGACTGGATAAAGTTCACTTATGATTTCAGTAACGAAGAAGAGGGAACACTTTTCTTTAAGACTGTCTGTGAGGATAAGAATAAAAATATAAGCTCAGAAAAACTCTACAGCTGCCTTCTTGATAAGACGGCACCTTCAGCTGAGATAGAAGCTGTAAGCGGTAATTTTGAGAATTATATAGATATTACTAAAAATCCACTTGATATAGATATATCTTATTATGAAATCTACAGGAGCGAACTTTCAGAAAGTGGAAGTGATATGGCATTCTATGTATCTTCCAAGAGTATCCAGAAGATACCTGCCGGTTCCGGTGATTTGATAGAAAACAGCACTGATTCAGGGACTGTCGGTATATCAGATAATAACACTGTCAGATATACAGATAAGGATGCGGAACCACATACAGCTTATAGATATGCAGCTAAGGTATATGACAGTGTTGGTAATTATACATGGACTGAGATTAAAAATGCTGTAGCAACCAGTATTGATAATATAGCTCCGGAAATATCTGTCCCGGAAAAGATAACAGCTACAACAGGAATGGAAATCTGTTTTGATGCGGGAAACAGCTCTGACAATGTCAGGATAAAAAGCTTTAAGTGGGACATGGGAAACGGTGAAACAAGAACCGGAGCCAGACCTAGGTATACATATACACAGAGTGGAAAATATACAGTGAAGGTCATATGTACTGACGCTGCAGGAAACAGTTCTGAAAAGGAAATAGAGGTTCAGGTAAAGGATGCTGAGGGATGCGGAATATGTGAGCTCACTGTAACGGATTATAGTGGAAATCCTATTCCATATGCATATGTATATATAAAAGCAGGATCAGATAGTGACTCTGCTCTTATGACCGATTCATATGGAAAAATATCTTTATGTTACAAGGCAGGTACCTACAAGGTCGCTGCATTTAAAGACGGATATCTTCCGGAAGAAAGAGAATATAAGATAGTAAATCAGAAAACGACTCAGGCAATTCTCAAGCTTTCCAGCGGAGAAGTAGTAGTCGGAAGTTTTGATGTACACCGTATGAGTCTGCAGGAAATAGTTGATGCCGGTGTTGATCTGTCAAATCCTGCAAACATAAACACATTCACATTTAAGACAACGCTTACGTTTGAGAAGAGTCCTATACCTATTATTATAGATGAACTCCCGGGAGTAGTCAGTACAGGACAGAGCTATATGGGCGGCGGAGGATTTGGTACGCCTAACTTTACGATTGACTGGAGCATGGATAATTATGTGGCCAGTGGTGGAAAAGTGAATGGATCAGTTGTTATGGTTGCAGCAGATGAACCTGTACCTGTGCTTGCTGTCATTTCTGTAACGCAGTCTGTTTCATGGTTAAAAACCATGTATTCGGCTGATCTGACAATAATGAATATGGCCGGTAGTAAGTATGTACTCGAAGATTCAAAGGGCAGGATAGAACTTCCTAAGGGAGTTTCTCTTGCTGTATTAAGCGATGATGCAAGAAACAGGGAGGATACAGAGACTGGTCAGAGTCTTATCATGGATATGGGAGATATTCCGGGACAGACAGCAAAGACTGCCAGCTGGATTCTTAAGGGAGATGTTTCTGGAACGTATGATATAAATGCTGAATATAGCGGAATGCTTTCACCATTTAATGTACCTGTTACAAAAAGATTCACTTCACAGACCGAGATGGTTGTCGATAGTGCCAATGTCCTTATAACAGTAATGCCGGAAATGGCTTATTACATGGATGAAGATTATTATATACAGTATGCCATCACAAATGAAGGTAATGAACCACTTTATAATTTCACAACAAGTATTGGCGATTACAGAAGACCGCCTAATAAAGATGTCGTTTATATAATGGACTATGAAACTGGTGAGATAACAGACACGTACTCAAGTGGAGCAGGTGCTATATACACTATCCCTAAGACTGATCAGTTATTCAGCATACCAGTGCTTTCAGGATCTGACTGCATAACTGTACCGACACTTCTTCCGGGGCAGACGATATATGGAACATGGAAGAGAGGAGAAGGTAATTCAATTTCTTCAGGTTTCAGCGGTGACTATAGGAAAGAGTATTTTGAACTTATAAACTGGCTTGTTGAAGTGATCGAAGGTGAAAATCTTGGTGTGAAGGTCAAAGTAGAACCTATCAAATCACATGTGTCTAAAGTAATAAGAACAAGTTACAGAGAAGAAGGATATGATCTAAGAGTCGGTGATCCGGTAGATGCTGCATCCGGAGGCTTTACTGAGTCGTATAGTGCACTTTCGCTTTCTGGAATAGACACAATGGATGTTAACATTGAATATGATTCACTTCTTGCTGGATGTGAACTGGGAGATGGAATAAGAAACAGCGGACGTGGATGGACTACAAACTTTGACTCGTTTGTGAAAGAAGAAAGCGGACTTGTGATGTATTATACAAATCCGTATATTCATAGTGCTTTTATTTCAGAGGATGTGAAGAATGGACAGGTGAATGGAAAGCTCATAACGTCAGATCAGGAAGCGGATGAAGGGGAAGATAAGAAAGAAGAGGAAGAAAAGGAAGAAAAGGAAGAATTAAACAATAAAAGCGATGATGAAGATCAGTCCGAAAACATTGAGAATAATAATGTGACAATACAGCTGAATGATTTTGATTCTGACAAAGAAGATATCCGTTTTGTATCGCTTTCGAAAGACATGGAAGGGTATGTCCTTACAAGACACCCGGATGGAACATATGAGATGGAGTCTCCTGCCGGTCAGATTATGAAGTATGATACGTATGGACAGATATCTGAATATATTAATGAAAATGGCAGCGTTACTACATTCAGTCGTAATGGGAATGAAATCGTAATAGAAGAATCACTTTCAGGAAACAAAACTATCCTGACATATGATAGTGACGGACATCTTGTAAAAGTTTCTGATGGTGGTGAAAGAGTTACGAATCTTAGTTATAGTGATGATGATTTGGTACAGATAACAGATGCACTTGGAAGAAGTCTGTATTTTGAATATGACGATGAACACCGGATTACAGCTGAAAAGAATAATTCACAGGAAACATATATAACGAATGAATATGATGATGAAGGTCGAGTTATCTGTCAGACAAACAGCAAGGGTCAGAAGATAAGCTTCGTATATGAAGAGCTTGAAACAGGTGGTACAAAAATAACTGTTACCACGTCAAATGAAGCTTATGCTGATACGGTCAAGATAGTCACAACAGATTATACCGGAAGGATCATCAGTATATTAAACGAAACCGGAAAAGAAGAGACATTTACTTATGATGAAAACGGAAACCTTGTCTCACATTCTGATGGAAATGGCAACATAGATTCCTATACATATGATGAAGATGGAAATCTTTCAGGCTTCGCTGGAAAAGGTGGTTCATTAGTTCCGATCTATGACGAAAGCGGAAATATGACATCTCTATCAGATGGAAAGAACAGATTTGATTATACATATGATGAGGAAGGAAACCTTATTTCTTCGAAGAATGGTGAAGCAGAGATAAGGTATACTTATGATGCAAACGGGTGTGTTCTTTCTAAGGAAATGATCGGAAAAGGTACTGAGAGTTTTACATGGGACAAGGGCAGACGAAGTTCAGTCACAGATGCACTTGGTAGAAAAACAACATATGAGTATGATGCAGCCGGAAATCTGCTGAAGGCAGTATCTCCGTCCGGAAGCTCAATGACTTATGAGTATAACGCTGTAAATCAGAAGCTTTCGGAAACTGACGCTAATGGTAATAAAACCGTTTATACCTATGATGATTATAATAATGTGAAGACTGTCACTGATGCGATCGGTAATACTACTACGTTTGACTACAATACAGCCGGAGAACTGATTTCTAAGACCTATGCAGATGGTACAAAAGAAGAATATGTCTATGATATGGCAGGTAACATGACAACTCTGATAAAGAGAGATGGTACTGAGATACACTACGAGTATGACTCTTTTGGAAACAATACGAAGATAACATATCCGGACAATACGAGCGAAGTCTTTGAATATGATCAAAACGGAAACGTAACTAAGAAGACTGACAGAAAGAGCAATGTATATACTTACATGATAAACAGTAAGGAGCAGAAGCTTGAAGGGCTGAAAGATCCGTATGGAAACGCAGTTAACTATGCTCTGGATGAGTATGGAAGAACGGTAAGTATGGATTCTTCTCAAGGAGTAGAAGAGTCTTATACATATGACAATCCTGGAAATATAACAAGCATCACAGATAAAGCAGGTAATAAAACAGTATATGATTACAATAAATGGAATGAGCTTGAGTCTGTTACAGATGCTTTAGGTAATAAGACACTGTTTTCTTATGATGCTGCCGGAAACTGTATAGAGAAGAAGACTCCGGAAGGGTTGGATATCTTCTATACATATGATGAGAATAATCACATAACAAAAGTAGACACAGAGGTTCAGGGTAAGCAGATATCCGAGAGCTATACTTATGATGCAATGGGAAATACCCTTACATATACAGATTCAATGGGAAGGGTAACAGCTTATAATTATGATGCACTTAACAGAGTGTCCTCTGAAACCGGACCGGATGGAATAAAAACAGAGTACAGCTATGACTGCTTTGGGCAGCTGACCAGAGCCCAGTCATCTGACGGAACTGTAACAAACATTGAATATGATAAGTCCGGAAACATAACAAGTGTAACGAGTAATTCGAAAACAGATAAGTCTGATGATGAAAGCGGACAGAAGTATACCTATAGCTATGACGAGATGAACAGACTCGTATCCGTAACAGATCCAATGGGATTTGAAACAAGCCAGAAGTATGACAGCCTCGACAATATCACTGAAATAACTGATGCAATGGGAGGAACCACGTGTTATTTCTATGATGAAACAACAAGACTTGTAGCTACAGAAGATCCGTTAGGAAATAGAAAAGAGTTTACTTATGATAAAGAAGGCAGACTTCTGAGTGAAAAGAATGCAAGAGGACAGGAAACAACCTATAGCTATGATGAACTTAACAGGCTTATAGAAGTAAAGGATGAAACAGGAACAACAGAGTATACATATGATCAGACTGGAAATCAGCTTACAATCACAGACAGTTCAGGAACGATCACTCGTGAATATGATAAGCTGGGAAGGATAACAGATGTAACAGATTCAAACGGAAGGTCAGTCAGATATACATATGACGAGATCGGAAACATACTGAGTCTTACATATCCGGGCGGAGATATAGTCAGATATGAGTATAATCCAGATGGCTCATTACTCTCAGTAACAGATGATTCTGATAACAAAACCTTCTATGAATATGACAATGCCGGAAGACTCGCTAAAACTACAAAGCCTGATGGAAGTACGGACGAAAACATCTATGATAGGTCGGGAAGGCTCATTCAGGAAATTCAGAAAAAAGAAAACGGCGAAGTCCTTCTAAATATGGAATATTCTTATGATGAACAAGGAAACATCATAAAGATAAAGGACAATATTGATTTCAGCAATAATCTTAATTATACATCAGAAGCTGTAAGGACAGATGAAGACACATCAGAACTAAATATGGAGTACGATTCGAATAATCGTCTCATTAAGTATAATGGTCAGGAAGTAAAGTACGATGCAGATGGGAACATGATCTATGGTCCTCTTGATGGCGAAATGGTGGACTTTACTTATGACTGCAGAAACAGACTCGTAAAGGCAGGGGATACTGTATATACTTATGATGCAGATAACATACGAATCGGTGTAGAAACACCTGACTACAAGGAAGAATATGTTGTAGACAGAGTGAACAGTCCGACACAGACTCTTCAGGTTATCAAGTCTAGGAAGAGTTCAAATGGTGGATTAGCTGATTCAACTCATAATTCGAATAAAGCATATACAACTAATTACTACTATGGTCATGGTCTGATATATGAGATATCAGATGAGCGTGATATGAGAGTATATCACTTCGATCATAATGGAAGTACGAGAAAAATCACAGATAAGACAGGAAAACTACTCTATAGTTTCAGATATGGAACATATGGAGAACTCCTGTCTGGTTGTGATGCAGAAGGAAGTCAGATATCTATAGAGGATAACTCTATACGATTCTTATATAACGGCGCAGTCGGGGTTATAACAGATTCAAACGAACTACTGTATATGCGTCAGCGTTTCTACAACACAGAAATCAAGAGATTCATCAATCAGGATGTACTTCTAGGAGATATATCTAATAGTCAGAGCCTGAACAGATATGCCTATGTTCAGGGAAACCCTTTGCGTTATAACGATCCTTTCGGACTAAATCCTATGGAGTTCTTAAAAAAATCACTTATGCTAACACTCCATGATATGCTTTCAATAGCGACCATTATTCCAGGAATACCGGGAGTTGTGGCTGGGTTAGTCAATTCATATCTATACTTGTGCGAGGGCAATTATGGTATGGCAGGATTTTCAGCACTTAATGCGCTGGGAGTATTTGGTTATTCAAAATTCGGTGGAACAATCGCAAGTGGAATCGGCAATCTATGCAGTAAGAGTGCGTTTTTAAAAACTATAGTATGTTCAGCCATGATAGGTGGCGGAACTTTAATGACTACTACTGCACTCGTATCTTTTATGAACGACATGGAGAAACTATCCCAAGCAATAGATAGTGGCGCTGATGCTTCAACAATCTTCCATCTTATAAGTATGAGTATATGTGATGGAGCCGGGGTATACTACGGAGTAAAAACTATTGCCGGAGGAGCAATGGGGCTAACAAGCCAGTGTTTTGTTGCAGGTACAACGGTAAAGACTAAAGATGGAGATAAACCAATAGAAGAGGTTGAAGCGGGAGATATGGTCTGGTCATTCAATCCAGAAACAGGAGAAGAAGGACTGAAGGAAGTAAAGGAGACGTTTCTAAACGAGACAGATGAGATAGAGCATATAGAATTAATATCAGATTCTGAGAAACAAGAATCAGGAATATCAAAAGATCAATCCTTAAAACAAGCTAATCACGAAAGCATAATTATCGACTGTACACCAGGACATCCGTTCTACGTAGTGGACTATGGATTCAAATATGCTTCAGAACTAAAACTTGGTGACAGAGTCCTTTCACAAAATGGAAGTATCTATATAGTACAGAAAAATCAAAAAGAACAACTTGAAGAACCTGTAAAAGTATATAACTTCGAGGTTGAAGACTGGCATACGTACTGTGTATCAGAATATGGTGTCATAGTACACAATTTATGTGATGGAGAAACAGTAGATTCTGGTAGTGGTACAGATAGTTCTGGTACAAATGTTGGTAAGGGTGGAAGTGGAAGAAAAGTAAAAACTTACCAGACTTATACAAAAACTAATCCTGAAACTGGAGAGGTATATTCTGGAAGAACAAGTGGTTATGGCACACCAACTGAAAATATTCAAAAAAGAGATGCGAATCATCATATGAATGGAAAAGGTTTTGGTCCAGCGGTTTTGGATAAATCATCAACTAATTACAATTCTATTCGTGGAAGAGAACAAATGTTGATCGAGAAATATGGTGGGGCAAAATCAACTGGAGGAACATCAGGTAATGCTATTAATGGAATCGGTAATAATAATAAAAAGAAATCTATATACATTAACTCAGCAATAGAGGAGTTTGGAGGTTTTGAAGAATGAAAAAAAGATTAAAGTTGGGTGATATTTATGAAATTCCTTTACCAAATGGGAAAAATGCATATGGTAGATTATTTAAAGAGTATACCCTAGCAATATATGAAATTATATGTTCATCAGTTGATGAATTACCTCACACAGAAGATTATCAATTTTTTGTTGGTGTATATAAGGATTTATTGCAAGATGGTGAATGGAAGATCGTTGGCAACAGAAAGTTTGAAAATGAGGAAGATGCATGGGCACCCCCGCGATGTGTAATTGATGCTATTACTAAAATAGGTTCTATATACTATAAAGGCGAAATCATTCCTTGCGAATATGAGGATTGTAAAGATTTAGAAGTTGTTGCAGCTTGGGATAGGCATCATCTTGTTGATAGATTAATGGGAGATGACAAATGGATTAAATCAATAGGAAAACCTATTAATCCAAATGATAAATGATTTATGAATGTCAATACTTTAGCACCACCAACCCCTCCGCGTCAAACCCAATCAACTAAATCCAACCACTATCCCGAACCCGAATCGCCTGTTAGCTTTGCTAATAATAGTCGATGAGGTTGAGGGACTGGGTTCACCGAGTTAAGAAGTAACGAGCAAGATTATAGCGAATTTAGCCCCAGTTGGGAATACTTTAGAAAAATTGTATATCAAATTTTCAGTTTAGTTCTAATAAGCTGATATGAATGCGCTCTTAACAAAAAAATATTTTTGTTGGGAGTGTTTTTCTATGACTAAAATTCATTCTATTAATCCAAATCAGCTTTATATCGTTCAGAATGCCGAAGTATCGCTTAAGTTGGCAGGTAACACAGCACAGGTTACTTTTACTGCTAATAAAAACAAAAAGTGTCCTATTAAAATCAATCCAAACAATTGTAAGTGGATAACGCTTACATATCGAGAAGAAATGACTGACTGAAAGAGAGCGTTCAAAGACAACAAAGCTTTCCTGCGTAAGCTTCGCAGTTATCTGAAGAAGCAGGAGCTTTCAGAGTCAAAGTCTGATTTTAAGTTTATTGTAGTAGCAGAGCCACAAGGCGAGAATCATGGGAATGCTTGGTATATTCACTTGATTTTTATATTTGATTCCAAAGCGCCTTTTATCAGTAATCAATAAATCGCTGATTTGTGGGGATATGGTATGACGGATACGCATAAAGTTTATGATACAGATACGCTTGCTCTTTATTTCAGAGCATTTAATAGCATAAAATGTGTGCAAGGTTGATAAAATATACAAGATATGTTAAAATCTGTCTCTGTGAGGTTAATATATGAGTATTTCAATCATAAACGAATCTGATATTGAATATCCTAAAGAATTCGATGAGATCATCGAATCAGTTATAGAGGCATCGATTGATTATATGAAATGCCCCTATGAGTGTGAAGTGTCCGTAACACTTACGGATAACGAGGGGATACACGAGATAAATATGTCAGAGCGCTCTATAGACAGCCCCACGGATGTGCTTTCATTTCCGATGCTGGATTTTGATAGTCCCGGAGATTTATCTTACGTAGAGAAATATCCTCAGGATTATTTCAATCCCGAATCAGGCGAGCTTCTTTTGGGAGATATTGTTATATCTCTTGAAAAGGTTGCTTCTCAGGCTGAAGAATATGGACATAGTCAGAAGAGAGAGATAGCGTTTCTTGTGGCACATAGCTGCCTGCATCTTTTTGGTTATGATCATATAGATGACAGAGAGAGAGAAGAAATGGAAGAGCTCCAGAACAATATCTTAAATATGAAAGGATATACTAGAGATTATGAATAAAAAGTTTTTAGCAACTGTACTTTCAGCAGGACTTTGCATCAGTGCATTTGCAGCATGTGGAAAAAAGGAAGAGGAAAAGAAGACAACAGAGGCAGGTACTTATGAGGTAAATCTTTCAGATTCTTCAATGCTTACAGATGCTACCAACATCTCAATGATGAAGGATGGTAAGGTTCTCAGTGATATGAACGGAGAATGGATCGATCCTGAGCAGGCTGATAAGAGATATGTTGCGATAATGGTAGTTAATAACAATCTCGGACTTCCTCAGTCAGGTATAGAAAAGGCTGATGTTGTTTATGAGATGCTTGAAGAGGGCGGTATATCACGTTGCCTCTGCCTGTTTAGTCAGGATACTCTTAAGGAGACAGATAAGATCGGTCCTGTAAGAAGTACACGTGTTAACTTTGACAGAAAGGCACTTGAGCATGATGCAGTTCTCGTTCACTGGGGCGGTATCTGGGCTATGATGGAAATGCCTCTTATTGAGGATCTTGATGATATGAACCTTAATACTGAGTCTTCAGCTTATGGATTCAGAGTTTCAAGACCTGGATATGGTTCAGAGTTTACAGGTTACACATCAGGAGAGAAGATCCTTCAGGGTATGCAGGATAAGGGCTTTGATTTTGATAAATGTGATAAGTACGAAAGCATGTTCAGCTTCAATATGGAAGACAAGGATCTTGAGGGTGGTGAGACCTGTAACAAGATAGCTATTACAAGCAACATAGAGTCTAAGCCTTCATTTGATTATGATCCTGAAACAAAGCTTTATAAGAAGAATACTTACGGACATGAACAGATAGATGAGGTATCCGGAAATCAGATAGCTTATAAGAACCTTATTTATGAATTCTGTCCTCACTATGTACTTGGCGATGAGGCAGGAAGTAAGTACATCGATGATGTAGGTAAGGGTTCAGGTCTTTACTGTACAAATGGTAAGGTTATTCCTATTACATGGGAAAAGGATGCCAAGAAGAAGTTTGCTTACAAGGAAGAGATATTCGGACAGTCAGCTACAAGAAGTGGTGCTTGCTCTGATTACGGTGTTACACATTTCTATACAAATGATGGCCAGGAGCTTAAGCTTAATCCTGGTAAGACATACATCACACTGTTCCCTGATTCAGCAAACAATGATGTAGCATATGAATAAAATGACGTTTGTTATTTCTTAAATAATGGATGGATATAATGCAAAATACTGATTTTGACATTTGTATAATAGGCGCAGGTGCATCAGGACTTGTGTCAGCAATTGAAAGCTCCCGCAGGGGGCTTTCTTGCGTAGTTGTGGATAAAAATAAAAAGCCGGGAAACAAGCTCTATGCTACCGGAAACGGCAGATGCAATCTCACAAATGATGATTATGATGACGATACTTACTACGGAAATGAATTTGTCGACTCAGTTTATGAGAGTTTATATAAATGCTGTGGGATGAGGCAGAGAAGCTTTGTAGTTGACTACTTTAATAAACTCGGAGTAAATACTGTCAGTAAGGATGGATACATCTATCCTTCAAGTCTTCAGGCTTCAACAATCGTGTGGGCTCTTACCGATACTGCTATATCTCTTGGATGCAGGATTGTTAACAGAGCTACAGCTATTTCTGTTGAAAAAGAGGATATGTATAAGGTTAATCTTTTGATCAGACAGGATGGCGAGGAACAGCAGTACTACGTTAAAGCGAGAAATATTATC
>JAEEGL017377002.1_pt1 | contig 19418 bp, 17 predicted proteins | sample 9134231 | NCBI WGS metagenome assembly JAEEGL01 (sample SAMN16246548, study PRJNA631951) | gut metagenome | biome: gut microbiome; feature: rumen; material: fiber-attached | host: Bos | place: Iran: Karaj | collected 2018-10
ACGCGAACTGCGAAGATCTTGAAGACCCGTACGTCAAATTCAAGAACGGCGACAGGTCGGTCGTGGCGGAGATATCGGTAACGCTGAAGGACGTGAACGACGCCCGCGTTCGACACGGCCTAAAGACAATTTCCGAGCGGGATTGGGTAGGCCCTGTTTTCGCCGTGGGGACGAAAAGGCCGAATGCGTGGGGGCTCTACGACATGCTGGGCAACGGCTCGGAGATGGTCTTGGATACGCTTCCGCTGAATGCGGTCAAGATTGAGTTCGGCGAGGGACGCCTCATGCGGGAAAATGTCCACAACTATCAGGACGAGGAGACCGATCCGCTGCGTTTTTCAGGTACGGAAAACGTCCTCTTCGTGTTACGCGGTCGGCCGCGCTGGACGCGTTTTGCTGCGAGTTGGTATTGCCGGACGGTAAGGATCGAGTATCCCAGTTGGAGTCGCGGGCAAGTCTTCCGCGTCGCGCTTGCGCCGGATATCCTGGCGGAACGGAACGCGAAAGGGGGCGCGCAATGACGTTTGAGCCAGGAGATACGATTGGCGCATACCGCGTTTTCCGACTGCTGGGGACGGGTGGCATGGGCGCGGTGTACGAAGTCGAGCATCGGGATCTCGGCGTGCGCTATGCGCTCAAGGTCTTCACGCGCGAGCGGGGCGATGTCGAGACGCTCCGCAAGCGGTTCAGGGCCGAGAGCAAGGCCCTGGCGCGGTTGCGGCATCCGAACCTCGTGCGGGTGTACGATTTTTGCGAAGACGCGGAGCGGGGCGTTCTGTATTTCGTGATGGACCTCGTCGTCGGTTCGGATGGCGCGGCGCGGGCGCTTTCCGACATGGAACCGGGCGAGGCGGACGAACAGCAGCTCGCGAAATGGTACGGCGAACTCCGGTTGGCGCTCGAGTACATACATGCGCGTGGAATCGTGCATCGCGACTTCAAGCCGGGGAACGTGCTTATAGACGCACATGGCGACGCGGTGCTCAGCGACTTCGGCATTTCGCGGTTTGTTGACGGCGAGTTGCGCGAGGAACTTGGAATCGAGACCACGGTTGAGATGGAGAAGTCGGATTCGCGCACGGTCATGGGATCTGTGATGTTTCTCGCGCCGGAGGTCAGGCGCGGAGAGAATGCGACGCCAGCATCCGACGCATACGCGCTCGGCGTCACGTTCTACCGTCTTCTCACGGGAATTTGGTACGAGCCGGGGCCAGTTGCGGACGGTTTCCTCGCCGAGTTCGGAGAGGGGTGGTCAACAGCGCTGCGACAGCTTCTCTCGGAAGATCCCGCCTCGCGGCTCCCGATCCCTCCGGTCGAAGTGGCGATACGTTCCCCGAATAGGCGATGGTGGTGGATTGCCGCCGCATGCGTCGTGGCGATAGCCGTGGCGCTCTCTCTTGCGTTCCTGTTGCCGGTAGGGCTGGCGCACCGCGCCGTCCGCGGCGATGGCGAAGCGGCCGCCATCCCAGAACCTGTGGCGAAGTATTCATTCGACCAGTTCTTTCCGCAACACAAGGAGAACTGACGGCGATGAGCACGTTTCCCGATACATCTACGACGCTTCTTGCAAGGTTGGTTGAGCGCGAAACGGGTATTGACCAAGCGGCGTGGTACCGCTTTTTCGCGCTCTATCAGCCGGTGATGGTCGAGTTCGCGCGGATGAAAGGTGCGGGCGACGATGCGGAGGACGTGGTGCAGGAGGTGTTCGCCAACCTTGCAAAAGCTTTCCAGACGGGACGCTATGCGCGCGAGAAGGGTAGTTTCAGGGCTTACCTTGCCAAAATGCTGCGAAATGAACTGATAACTCGATTTCGTCGGTTCTCGGCGCGTCCCGAGCGCGATGCGGTGGGCATCACCGAGGCGGAAGTCGAGTCGGAAAAAAGGCTTCAGACAGCCCCCAGTGTGTATTCTGGGCCTGACGATGCCGAGAACTGGAAGATTGCGCGGCACAGGATTGCGGTGGAACATGTTCTCACGAAGACGGCGCTTTCGGAGCAGTCGCGTCAGATATACCGCAGACTTATGGAATCTGGCGACAATTGCGCGGAGGTTGCGCGGCGAATGAATCTTCCCGCCGCGACAGTCCGCCAGGTCAAGTCGCGCGTCAGCCGCATGATCGTTGCGTTCGAAAAGACGATTGGCTGAACATATCGGCCACTGTCACACTTTCCGGCCGCCATGCGTATATGTATGATGACTTGTATGTCCAAGTGGGATGTGGTATAATCACCACTGTTTCCTGTCGAAAGACTGGTAATCGTTCGAAAGGGGATACGCAGCACAAGATAGCTGTACAAAAATGTCTCGGCCGCGGAATCGGCGTGGGTAATACCGCGTCATCCGCAGCTGTTGCATGCTTGGCGGCGTCTCGTGCGTGATCCCCTTGGGCATACCAGTCGCCTCGACAGGACACGCACGCGGCGCCGCTTTTTCGTTTGGGCGAAATGGCGGCAAAGCAGAAGAAGGCAACGAAAGGAACTGTAGCAATGAAGAGAAGAGAAAAGTTTTTGATTGTAGGGGTGCTGTGTTGTACCGTGCTTGGCTTGTTGGCCGCGCCGGCGATGCATTACTATTACTGCAAGTACTGCGGGCACAAGACGACGTCGGTGAATAGTCTTACGTCATCATCCTGCCAGCGCCATCCGAACGGCCCAGGCAAGGGGCGCCACGCGCTCTATGAGGGCGGCGAGAAAGAGAGCTATGTCTGCAAATACTGCGGGTTAAAGTCTACCTCAATCGCGTCGCTCACCTCATCCAAGTGCCAACGGCATCCGAATGGCCCGCAGAAGGGACGCCATGAACCTGCGCTGTAGGTCAATTTTGGCGGGAGTAGTTGTTTTGATGTCTAGATGAGGATGGTATGAAATCTCTTTCTAAACTTGTGGTAGTTGCTTGTGCTTGCACGTTTGGCTTTGGTCTAATTGCTGGGACAGATCCGTCGCAAGCGGATTCCGACGCGGCGCTTGATACGATTGCGGTCATCAACCACATCAACTATGCAGTCGAGGTTATTCGCACGTATAACAACGTTGCAGCATTGGAGGACGAGTACGAAAGAATCTCTGCCGACAACCTCAATCTCAATTGCATTCGCGATGAAGAGTCTCTTCAGCTCATCCGTGACATACTTAATACGCTAAACAACATGCGCATGAACGATCGTGCCAGAAAATGGTATCGGCATGTGCTGACCCGAGATCTTAGGGGCACAAAACTGAATGGTATGGCAAAGATGGCCACTACGGTTACGTCGTCTTTGGTCGATGGTTCGGGAGGCTTTTGGTCTCGACTATGGAAGATGGCTACAGCCTCGGTATTGACAGGGGTGGAATCAATTGCAGACTATAAGAAGGCGGAACATGCTTTGCAGGGACAACTAGAAGATAAACAATTCGAACTGGACACGGAAAAATTGAATGAACTGCACAAGATGAACGATATGTTGCTTGCGCGGCAGTGGAGTCTCATCAACAAGTATCGCCTAGATGATCGTCTGCGCGTAACCGGCAAGGAAGTTAGGGCACTCGTCAGATGTCTTAAGGGGTCAGACAAGAAAAACACTTTTCGCCAGTTAAAGCCGATGCGGCGGGTGTTTGAGGTTTACCCGACCTATTGGTATTATCGTGCCGCGATCGCAATTGCGATTGACGACTACCATGATGCGCTCATTTCCTGTGAGCATTTTGAAAAGATCAACAGGGGGCTTTTCCGCTATGATCTGATGGCGTCCAATGTTGCCATGATAAAGATAACGGCGATGTTGGAACAGAGACCTGCTGGCAAAGCGCTTGATGCAAGTGAGAAAGAGGCTATAGCAAAAGGCCTTGAAACAATCTGCGAGCAGAACTACAGCTCGGAGAATGCGGACCAGAGTATATTTTGCACGTCGGTCTATCTTTCCGCTCTGGGCGATGTGGATGCGGCAAGTTCAGTGTTGGAATCATTGATGGCCAAGTTGTCCGCAGATTCGCAGGACGAACTAAGGGAGTATTGTGACCTCTTTACCGGCTCTAAGGAGAAGAAAATTGAGACTCCACCCAATACGGTCTATCTAGTCCAGTGCCGCATGCTTAGGATCGCGATTGACCAGAGGAAGGAACATACGATTCATGTCGAGCGGCTAAAGGAAATCTGCGGTCGCGAAACAACATGCAGCCTTGAAAAACTTTTCTATTTCGGGGAACTGCGGATTGAAGACTTGTGGGAACACGCAAAGAAGGACATAGAGAAGATCAACTTGATGGCGCAAGGGGACAGTTTCGTTGTCGAGATTCCTGTGGCATGGTTCTTGCTCGGCGATTTAGATGTTTCTGTCGAGTTGCTTAGGGGGGTAGATGTAGCAGAAACGCTAATCGGCGATTATACAAAACGATCACATGTAATGAGCAGACCTCATTTAATTCCGTGCGCAACGGACATGGCATATGTGCGTATAGACATGCCTGTTAAAAGGGACGTGCTTGCTGGTTGCAATGGAGTGCGGCTTCGTCTGAGACATGTTTCATGGCCACTTGATCTTGTCTATTCACCCGAAAAGCCCATGAAAGAGGGCCGTGTATATCTTGTGCCGATACGTGTTGAGCGCTTTATGGGTAAGAATATGAACAGAACAGTTATGTCAGATCCAATGGCTCAAGCAAAAGCAGAGATCGTGGAGTTAAAGAGAAAAGCGGAGTTAGGGGATGCGGTCGCGCAAATGAAGCTCGGAGTTTGCTATCTTAATGGTGACGGGGTGCCAGAGGACAATGATGAAGCAGTCAAGTGGTGGCGCAAGGCAGCAGGTAAAGGCAATGCTGACGCGCAAGACTGGCTTGGCTTAGCTTATGAGTCGGGTATAGGAGTTGCAGAGAACAAGACTGAAGCCGTCAAATGGTATCGCAAGGCAGTGGAGCAGGGATTGGCCTCGGCGCAGTTTCATCTTGGTAATTGTTATCGCAATGGCTGTCTTGCTGAAGATAGTGTTGAGGCTGTCAAGTGGTATCGTAAATCGGCAGAGCAAGGATACGATAAGGCGCAGGCAATTATGGGCTATTGTTATCTAACGGCCTGCGGTGTCTCAAAAGATGACGGCGAGGCCGTCAAGTGGTTTCATAAGGCCGCGGAACAAGGGAATGTAGGCTGTCAATATCTACTGGGTGTGTCCTGCGAAACCGGAACGGGTATTGATAAACAGCGTCATGCCGCCATAGAGTGGTATCGTAAGGCTCAAGAACAAGGAAATGCAGATGCCAGATATCGACTGATGGCAATGAGTGCAGACGATCAGCGGCGGTTCATAATACTAAATGTGTTTCGTAATTCTGGCATTAAATCAGCGTCAGATAAGTCATTGTTCATCGTTGCGGATAACGAGAATGACATTGCCGAAAAAGTCCCAATCCTTTCTTCAATTAAGGATGAGGTGAACACAAGATTCAATATTGATGTATTAACCAAAGATGCGCTTGTGTTGGACGTAGAGGTAGAGAACTATGGAACTTTCGCGATGATTACAGCTAAAAGTCTGTTTTACATGCAATATAACAAAGCAAGTGAAAATTTTGATTTTCAGAAATGGGATTGGGAAGAAATCAAAGAGATTGATTGGGAGCGCAAGTCGGGCGGATGCATCTGGATAAACAATTGCAAACTGACTTTCTTGGTTGATTATCGAAAGCCATTTGTCGATGCGATGAAAAAGATTCTGAGGCAAATCAAGCCTATCGCAGACTGTCCAATAGAACCTTAAAACCACAAAACAAAAAACCAAAAACAAACGTTAAAAAGGAGGGAAAACCATGATAGACTTAATTGCAAGGGCGGTAGGAAAGTTCGTGTGGGACGCTGTAGAAAATGCATCCAATAAGCATGATCACAATTCGCGGGCGCCAGAGAGACGCAAGATCGCACAGGATAATGCGGCTCGTCGTCGTGCCTGCTTTGAGTATTATTTCAAACAAGAAGTTGGTAAATTACAGAAAAACGATCCATCGGCGTCTGGGTTCTCACGTGAGGCATTGGAGATGTACGTCAAAGAGACGATATTAGAAAATGCAACAGAGTGGGCAGAATCATTGTCTGAGAAGTCCCAAAAGGAGTACCAAGAGTCGAAGAATCGAGAAGAAGTTAGTAAATACATCAAAGGCATTCAAGACTTCTGGTCGGCAAGGTCCGATGGCGCGTACGAAACTTATGGTAAAGCTTATTATAAATATTTGAGGTCCGGAGAATCGTCTGCAATTCAAAAGTTAAAGGTGTTGGAATTGGCTTCAAAGTATAAGATACCAGATGATTGTTTGAGGACGGTAAATCAGATTGTTGAACTTGTGATTAAAAGTGACGGACACTGCGATCCCGTAGGTATTTCGGGCAAGATAAGTTTGCCTGCTGATGCAAAGAAATTGAAAGCTGATGCCTTAATGGATGCAGAAAGGGCTGCAGTCCTCGAACAGTGGGCAGAACATAATAGTGTGTATTTTGAAGATGGAGACGAGGAAGACTACGTGCTTAGTACAGCGGCGAAAAGTATATGTGGAGCTCTTGGCGATGTGAGTCTCTCTGATGTATATAAGTCCCGCTAATGTAAGTGTGATCCTTATATTATAACGTATAGCGGAGACTTGAGGTGGTAGTTCAAACGCGAAGGGAGCTGCCGACATGGAGAAGTTTGTACGAATAGTGGTTGTTTCTGTGGAGAGTGTTTCAGCGCTGGTTGCGTTTTCAGCTGCGGTGGCGCAACACTACTACTGCAAGTATTGTGGGCTTAAGTCGTCGTCGATTGCCTCGCTCACCTCGTCCAAGTGCCAGCGGCATCCCGACGGCGCGCTGAAGTGTCGCCACGCCCCCGAGTTGTAGGTTTTTGGCGGATTTTTCTGACAGAGGAGAAGAATCGTTCCTTTTGCGACCGCGATCGGCTCGCCTTTCCCAAGCTGCCTGATGGCACGGTCTTCCTCATCCTGCGGCGCGAATATGAAATATTCCAAATTCGCGCCCAGATCGAGCAAGCTTTTCGGGCGCGAATTTGGAAAATGTAAAATTCGCGCCCGTTGGCCGTTGACCCTGAGTGACGGACTATGTTATAATTCTTGTGTCTTTAATGGAGATAATAGTGATTAACTTGCAACTACTTCAGGTAAAAACAGTTTTCGTTTTTGCGATGGCCTGCGCGGTTTTGTCCGCTAGTCGGGCCGCGGAATGGATCGCCGGGGCGTACGTGCCGCCGGCGGAGTCGGACACGGCCGCGTTCTTCGCACCAACGCGGAACGATGTCGTCGAATGCGCGTTTCGGACGCGCGATGTCGCGATTGCGCGCGCCACATGGCGCGTCGCCGCGCCGGGGATGCGCGATCTTTTCGTGAATGGCGTGCGCGTTTCGCCGACCGCCTTGCCGCCGTTCACGCCGTATCGCAAGCGGATTCTGGAAGAATCGTTCGATGTCACCGCACACGTGCGGAAGGGGACGGACAATCTGCTTCGCGTCGAACTCGGAAACGGCTGGTACAATCCGCTGCCGCTGAAGATGTGGTACGTGTACAACCTACGTGACCATCTTGCGATCGGCACGCCGTGTGTGAAGGCGACGCTGGAGATCGAATACGCAGACGGCGTACGCGAGACGGTTGAGACCGACGGGTCGTGGCACGCGCGGCAGGGGTGCGTCGTCCACAACAGCATCTATCTTGGTGTGGTGGAAGATCGGCGGATCGCGATGGATATCGGCGGGAAGGCACGCGTCGTCGAGGGACCGCCGGGCAAGGTCGTCGCGGCGGGGGCGTTTCCGAAGACGGTCGTCTATGACCGTTGGCCGGCGCGGTGCGTGACGCAGCTCTCTAACGACGTCTGGCTAGTCGATATGGGCGTCAATGCGGCCGGCACCCTGCGCACGCGTCTTCGCGGCGTCCCGCGGGGAGGAAAGGTATGTCTTCGCCAAGGCGAGCGCGTGTGGCCGGACGGAACGGTAAACGTGATGACCGCCGTCGCCGGGCAGATAAAGAATCCCAAACGGGGACCGCTCTTCGCCATCGCCGAACAGCGCGACAGCGTGATAGGGGACGGTTCCCCTGAATTCACGTTTGAGCCACGCTTCACCTTCCACGTCTTCCGCTACGTGCAGGTGGAAGGGCCATGTGCCGTGCCGCGGCCCGAGGACTTTGAGATGTGTGCGTGGTCGGCAGACGTGAAGGAACGTTCGCATTTCACATGTTCAAATGAAAAGCTCAACCGGCTGCACGAGGTCTGCCGCCGCACGTTCCGCTCGAATCTCCAGAGCGTGCAGTCGGACTGCCCCGGGCGCGAGAAGTTCGGCTACGGCGGCGACATCGCATGCACCGCGGATGCGTTCTGGCTGAACTACGACATGGCGGAATTCTACCGCAAGACGCTTCGTGACTTCCTCGACGAAGCGGAGGACGATGGGCTTTTCACGGAGACCGCTCCTTTCGTCGGCATCGCTTCGAAATCCATCTATCCCTCCGCCCGGCAGAAGCCGAATTCGATGATCGCCGAAGGGGGAACGCGCGCGGGGTCGATCGGCTGGGCCGTCTGCGTGCCCGTCCTCGTCGATTCGCTCGTACGCTACGATGGCGACCTTGATTCCGTGCGTCTCGCCTATCCTGCGCTCGTACGCTACATCGACCTTGTCGCAAAACGCTATCCTTCGAACGATCTCCCCGAATGTCTGGGCGACCATGTCGCAGTGGTCGGGGAGAAGCACTATTGGAAACTTACCAGCCTCGCGCACTGGCACCAGTTCGTCACGCTCACGGCGAAGTTCGCGCGGCTGCTGGGAAAGACGGACGACGCCGAGCGGCTGAGGGAACTTGCTGGGCGAGTTGCCGCGAAGTTCCGCGCCGGTTATGTGCATGAAGGCGGCAAGGTCGGTTCGGGATTTCAGGGCGAGCAGCTTTTCGCGCTCTATCACGGTTTGCTGGACCCCGGGGATGTCCAGGCGGCGTATGAATTGCTGAAAAAGGACATTCACGCTCATGGTGACGCGCTCACGACCGGCATCTTCGCTACGAAGTACCTGCTGGAATATCTGCCGCTGCACGGCGATGCGGCGCTGGCGGCGCGCGTGGCGATGCATGAGGGCTTCCCTGGATGGTTCAACATGCTGGATTGCGGCGCGACGACCCTCTGGCAGAACTGGACCGAAGAAAAGTGCAAGAGCGTCAGCAGCAACTGCCATCCGATGTTCGGTTCGGTGGACGAGTGGATGATCCGGCATGTGTTGGGCATTTCGGTGTGCGAAGATGCCGTCGGCTGCGACAAGGTCCGTATCGATCCGCGGCCGATTCCCGGCGTGACATCGGCCTCTGGCTGGTTAGACACGCCGAAGGGGCGCATCTCCGTTTCGTGGAAGGTCGTGGACGGCAAGATCGAAGTCGCGTCAGACGTCCCGAATGGCGTCCAGGTCATGTCCGGCTGTTTTCAAGGTAGACCTGTTCCAGGGAACGGCCGGAGGTGACCGACAGCACGTCGGTCTGGGCGAGCAACAGAGGCAGAATGATGCGGTTTACGGCTGCGATGCCGCCAGACGACTCGTCGAAGGTGCAGGTGAGCGAACGTGCGGTCTCGTTCCATGTGAATGTCGCGCCGGGCAATGCCGCTTCAAGTGCGGACATGTCGGAAGGTTTCGCGGCAAGCGCATACGATACGCTTGAAGAGGAATGTGTCAGTTTGGCGAGCGTGTCGAGACGTACGACGCGTCCTTTGTCCACGAACGCCACGTGCGTGCATAGCGTCTCGATGTCATGAAGGTTGTGCGACGATATGACGACGGTCTGCCGTCCGCGGCGACCGATGATCAGCTGGCGCATGCGGTCCGCCTCGCGCGGATCTAGCCCGTTCAAAGGTTCATCCAGCAACACCAGTTCGGGCGAGCCGATGAAGCATTGCGCCAGTCGCACGCGCATGCGCATGCCGTGCGAGAGCGAACGGATCGTGGAATTGGCCCTGTCGCCCAGGTTCACGGCGGAAAGTATCGTTCGCGCCATGTTGCGGGCGTCATTTGGGGCGATGCCCTGCATCCTGGCGTAACGGTACAGCAATCCTTCGGGACGCGCCTCGAGGGGAAGCGCCGAGTCCTGCGGGAGAATGGAGATGCGCCCTGAATGTACCGCGGCATCGAAGGGGCCTCTTCCCAAAAGGTCTATCGTGCCGGAATCCGTCCGCAGGAATCCGGCGACGGCCATCATCCATGTCGTCTTGCCTGCGCCGTTGGGGCCGACAAGACCAAGCACTGCCCCGCGTGGAACGGTGAGAGAAAAGCCGTCGAGCGCCTTTCGTCGGCCGTAGCGTTTCACAAGATCGTGCGTAACCAGCGATGCGCCGATCATGCATCCCTCCTGCGGAACACCGCATGTCCCAGCATGAGATAGAACAACCCCAGCGCGGCGAGCTGGCAGCCGCCCGCCAGCAGAGGCGCCGCGCTCCGGCGCCAAAGCGACAGCTTTGCCGCGGAGGGCGCGAACACGTCGAAATGCCCGAGCCACGGACATCCAGTCCTGACGGCGAGAAGATCCAGCAGCCACGGCCATGCGGCCAGCAGCGCGATCGCCAATAGCGCGAGCGACGTCGCCTTGTTGCCGGATCGCGTGACGTGCGAGATGCCCATCGCGACTCCGAGCCACGCCAGCGCATATATGAAAGCCCTTGCGCCCCAGTCGAACATCGCCGGCAGCAGTTCCATCGAACCGACGCCGGACAGTCGTATGGCCGCCACGATCCACGCCCCCAACGCACTTGCGGCAAGGGCGATCGCCACCATCAGCGTCTGCCCTATGTATTTCCCGATCGTCCATTCGAACCGTGTCACGCGTACTATCGCATATCGTACCGCGCCGGAACGCAAGTCGTCGGCGATCCTGTTCCCGGCGACCAGCACGGCCAGCAGTGGCGCGCACAGAAACGCGAACCACGCGTAGATCAGTTCCGCGGGGTGCCGCCCGGAGATGTCATTGTACACGAGATCATCTCGCACGGCGTTGCGTACAATCCTCTGGAAAGGTTTCGATTTCCATAGCGTGGCGGAAACGACGCCGGTACGGCTGGATTCAGGGAGTTGCAGCACGTTCGCGAGTTCGGTCTCCATGCGTCCCAGGATCGATATCGTGCCTGTCATGCAGAACACGGACGAGGCGAGATATAGCGCCAGCATTACCACGGCCCGCCTGCTGTGCACGGCGTTCACGCATTCCGCGAGGGCCGTCTGGAGTATCCTTGAAAGGGAGCGTTTCATCTTCCCATCCCCGTCGGCCGCTGATACGGCATGTCACGAAGCTTCTCCTGGACCGGTATCAGCGGTTCCGCGACGCCTGGGTCTATAAAGTCGAACACTTGGATCTCGGACACTTCCGCGCGTTTTCCGGCCGGTACGATTTCGCCGATCTTGCCGTATGTCTCCGCCATTATTGTTGTCGCGTCGCCGACCATGCGCAAGCCAAGCTCCGGCGTCATCCGTTCCTGCCGGGAAAGATGTTCGGCCATGGCCTGCATCGTGTCGTACAGTTGGGTGTTCATGCTTTCAATCGCAGAATCGAAACGAGCCGCGGCAGATTCGTCAAGTTCGAGTTTCTCCTTCCATTGCGCTAGGGCGAGTTCTACGCGGGTTCGCCATACCTCCTGGGCTTCTTCAATGCGGGCGCGCAGGTCGTCGGGCGAGATATACCTGGGCGGTTCGCGTTTCGCCGTCTGGGGCTGCGTGTTCGTGTCCGTCGCCGCCGGTATTTCCTTGCCTGGTGCAAGCGGTCTACTTTGTTCCGCCATTGCCGACGGGCGGTTGGTGGCGGCCTTGAAAAGCGGCGCGTCGTGGGCTTTGCGGCGGCGCGGCCGCTTGGCTTCATCGGGGATATTCGCTATGCGTGCGAAAGCCTCGAATCCATCCACGGCATTGGGACGTCTGGCGGACTTCGTCCGCTCTTGCTCCTTGAGGGCACGGACTTCCTCCCGCGGTCCCCATGCGCCTATGATTATCCCGGCCAGAAATACGGCCGGTAGCCAAAGCAGGTGTTTCATGATGCCGCCGATTATACCATACTTTGCCATTGCGCGAACATGGAAAGTGCTTTGCCGCACAATAAAGCGTTTCAGTCGCTTGCGTCCGCCGGCACTTTTATGAAACATGAAATTGTTGCCACACCCGTCCAATTTATGATATACTCTAACCATCTTGAACACATAAGAGGAAAGACATGGAAACGGTTTCCGAGGTTTTGAACGACACGACGGCCAAGATCGCCAAGAGCTTTGACGCGTTGAAGGCCCAGTATTCCGGGCTTCGCACGGGCAAGGCGTCGCCTGCGCTCGTCGATGGAATAAAGGTCGACTACTACGGCGCACCAACGCCGATCAAGAGTCTGGGCACGATATCCACGCCCGAGCCGCGCCAGATAAAGATCACACCTTTCGATCCTTCGGTCCTGGCCGAGATGAACAAGGCGATCCTCGCCGCCAACCTAGGCGTCACGCCGCAGACCGACGGCAAGGTTCTGCGCATCACGATCCCCGAGCTCAACGAGGAGCGCCGCAAGGAGATCGTCAAGATGGCCAAGCGCCAGGCGGAGGACCAGAAGATCGCCATGCGCAACGTGCGCCGCGACGCGAACGATTCGCTCAAGAAGCTCGAGAAGGACGGCAAGATCTCCGAAGACGACCTGAAGAGCGGTCTCGATAAGGTCCAGAAGGCAACAGACGACGGCATCGCGAAGATCGACGCCGAGCTGAAGTCTAAAGAAGCCGAAGTGATGGCCGTTTAATTCCGGTTCGTCTTGGATTGAACATCAGAGAGGTGAAAGATGGCAGAAGAAGTTGAAATGACGCCCATAGGCGCTGACGAGTTGCCTCCCAAGGCCACACCGTTCGGCGCGGCATCTGCGGCAGATCCCGCCGCGCCCGCACCTGCGCCCGCCGCATCGGCAATGACGCAAAAGCCTGCGCCTGGCACCGTTTCCACGATCCGCCTAAAGCCTGTCATCCGCAAGCCCGTGATACGCAAGCCCGGCGAGATGGCCGCGCCCGCGCCCAAGCCCGCGCCTGCACCCAAGCCCGCGCCGGGCCTGAGCAAGACGCAGTCGCTCAAATCCATTACCGGGCCGATCCCGGCCCAGGCCACGTTGCGTAAGACGGGCATCATAGCGGAAGGCATTCTTACGCCGGCGCAGCAGCAGGCGGCGAAGTCCAAGACGAGCCGCATTTCGCTCGAGTCCGCGATTGGTGTAGCGCCAACCGCATCGAAAGGTCCCGCGCCGCTCAAGACGATTCGTCTGCGTCGGCCTACGGATCTGAACAAGCCGCCGGCGCCGTCTCCGTTTGCCAACCTCAAGCCATCCGAGTCGGCCGAGCCAACACCCGCCCCCGCGGCCGCTGCTGCGGCGGCGACCGAGCCGGCGGCGCCTGCGACGGATAGCGAGGCTGATTCCGCCGTCACGCAGAAGAAGACCTTGAAGCTTCATCGTCCTGGCGTGTCGCTCAAGCGGCCCAAGATCGGCGGTGTCGGCGGCGATGACGCCGATGGTGTCGCCGATCTTTCCGCCGGCGGCGATGTGCCCGAGCTCAAGCCCCTTGACATGGCCGATTTCGGCGCTGCGGCGCCGGCGGCGGAATCTGCGGGCGTGCCCGGTTGGCTCTTGGCGATTACGACGATCACCTCGATAGCGGCCTTGCTCGTTCTGGGCGCCGTATTCTATTTCCTCTTCACCGAGGGGTGCGCTCCGGTCGCCGGCGAGAACTACACGGCGTTCATAGAGCTTTAAGGAAGGGCGCGATGCGTCGCTTCTTGGCCCTTGCCCGGACTGCGGCCCTGGAGTCGCTTGCAGAACCGCTTGCCGCGGTTCTGTTTCTTTCGGGGCTTGCGGTGGTGCATCTCGCGCCGGCTTTCCACTACCATCAGTTCGGCGAAGCGGGCCGTCTTGCGCGTGAATGCGGTTTTTCCGTGTTGCTGGTGTTCGGTCTCGTTTTTGCCACATCCGCCGCCGTGCATGCCATAGGCCGCGAACTTGAAAGCGGAACGGCATCCGTGGCGTTGGCGATGGCGGTTCCAAGACCGCTTTTCCTTGCCGCCAGGATATCAGGCGTGCTTGGGGCGTTTCTGCTTTTTGCCTTTGCCGTTGCATGTGCCACCGCGCTTTCGTATTCATCCGCCGTCATCGCCGCCCAGATACGTGCGCTGCAAGGTGCGCAGGTGCAGACATGGGGACCGGGATTCGCCAGTGGAATAGGTTCCACGTTGACGGCTTTCACGCTTGCCGCGGCGGCAAACCGTTTTTTCAGGGCGCGTTTTTGCTGGACCGCCTGTCTGTTGATGGCGGTGTCGCAGCCGCTCGCGCTTGTTCTGGCCGCCTTGTCTGGCGGCGTGGTCTCAATGCCTTTTCGCGGATTCTTCATTCCGTTCATCCGTTTCCTGCCGGCGTTTGCGGCGCTTGTCGCCGGATGCGCCGTGTTCGTGGTTCTGGCGGGGGCTCTCGCCACGCGTCTGCGCAAGTCGTCGGTGACGGCATGCGTGGCCGCCGCAATCGTACTGTCTTTCGTCAGCCCGATCCGGGCCATAATGCCGGACATCAATCGTTTCTGGCTTGTGGACGGACTTGCCAACGGCGGCCTTGTCGGTTGGGGCGACGTCATGCCGTCCATCGCGGCAGGGGTGCTGCTGTGCGTGTTCTGGCTGGTTGCAGGATCAGTCCTGCTGGAGCGAAGGGAGATCCCATGAGCGATAATGTCATAGAGATACGGGGACTCGTAAAGACTTTCAGGGATTTCTGGCTGCGGCCGATCGCGGCCGCCCTTGACGGTATAGACCTTACGGTCTCGAAAGGGGACGTGTTCGGTCTTCTTGGACCGAACGGATCCGGAAAATCCACGACCATAAAGTTGATTCTCGGATTGCTTCGTCCCTCGGCGGGCACGGTGCGCCTGTTCGGCCTGCCGCCGCGCGACCGCCGCGCCCGAGCGCGGCTTGGATATCTTCCCGAGCTTTCCTATCTTCATCCGTTCCTCACCGCCCGTGAAACCATACGCTATTACGCGGGCCTTTCAGGGATGGATGCGCGTACGACGCGCAGCCGCACGGCCGAGCTTCTCGAACGCATGGGGCTTGCGGCGCACGCCGATCGTGCGGTGGGCGGCTTCTCGAAAGGCATGGCGCGCAAGGTCGCGTTCGCGGCGGCGCTTGTCGCTCGACCGGAGCTTCTCATCCTCGACGAGCCCACATCCGGACTTGACCCGCTCGCGACACGCGATGTGAAGGATCTTGTCGGTACGCTGGCGGCGGACGGAATGACGATACTCGTCACGTCACACCAGCTTTTCGACATGCAGGACGTATGCTCGCGCGTAGCCATCCTGTCGCAGGGACATGTCGTCGGTGGCGGTTCGGTCGCCGATATCGTCGCGAAAAGCGCCGATCCTCGCCACGCGCTGGAAGACTATTTCGCCGCCGCCGTCGAACGCAAGCCGGAGGGCGCCGCTTGAAGGAGTCGCTACTCTTGACCTTGCGCAGCCTCGTGCGCGGAAAGGTCCTGTTTCTGCTCATGGGTGCCGTCGCGCTAATCCATTGGCTCGCGCCGGGGATCGTCCGGTCGGATGGGAGCGCGGCGGGGGCGTTCGAGATGTATGTACGCACGGTGCCCGGTTTCGTGTCCGTGGTCGTCCAGCTGACGGTCCTCTCGGTCGCCTGCGGACTGTTTGCAGGGGAACGCGAGGAAAAGCGGCTGGCGCTCACGATGACACGTCCGGTTCCCGCGTTTTCCGTTGCCATCGGGAAATGGATCGGGATGACCATCGCCGCCGCGTTGACCTTGGCTTTTTCGTCCGTGCTGCTGGCATGCTTCCCTTCGGCCACGGTCGACGGTGGATTTCCGCCTTGCCGCCATCACTATGCGCCGTCCCTGCCGCCTCCGGAAGTCGTCGCCGGACGCATGCTCGATTACTACCTGCAGGATCCGCAGACGCCCGAGGCCGTGAAGAAGGCGTCTAAAAGCGCCGTGTTGACGCTCTTGACGACAAAGGAGCAGGATCGCTATGACGTCGTGAAACCAGGCGAATCCATGTCATGGCCGTATGAGACTGAGGCGTTGAAGGGGAAGATGGCCGCGGGGGAACCGCTATCGCTGCTCGTGCGTTTCTCCACCCAGTTCTCGATGCGTTCGCCTGTGGCCGGCAGCCTGACGCTGGGGGAGTACTCCGCGGTGGTGTCCAACAACACGCAGTCGTATATAGAAATCCCTCTCTCCGGAAAAGCAGGGGTGGTTGACGGCGGACCTCTTGCGTTGAAGTTCTCCAACACTGGAAAGGAAACCGTGATGTTGCGTCCACGTCGCGACCTCGAAGTGCTGGCGCCTGCGGATTCCTTCTGGATGAATCTCCTTCGCGCGCAGCTGGAGGTCTTGTCGCTCGCTTCGCTGCTTGCGGCTTACGGGATATTCCTTTCGGCGGCGTTGTCGCGTCCTGTGGCCGTGTTCACCGCCATCACATCCCTGGCGGTGGTGATGATGGTCCCCAGTGTGATAATCCAGTTTCCGGACGAATTCCACGCGTCTTTGGCGGACAGGATAGGTCTAGCCATATCACGTTGCGTCCAGATGGCCACATCCTCGATCTCGATGCCGTCGCCGATTTCCGACCTGGCTACGGGAAGGGCGGTGGAGTGGAGAGACCTCTTGAGGATGTCGGCAGGGAATTTCGTCGTGTTGCCGTTCGTTCTGCTGGTCCTCGCGTCGTTTATCGTCCGGCGCAAACCTCTTGCGGACAAGTGACGCACGGCAGGTGAAAGGAGAAATCGTTCCATGAAGAAAAGACTGTTCTGCCTCGACCTTCTGCGCGGGTTGGATATATTCTATCTTCTTGCGATCCACTATGGACTGCTCGTAGGGGGATTCTTCAGGGTCTGGCCGCTTTCCTCCCCCGGCGCAAAAGCCTTCTGGCTGCATTCCACGACCGCGTTCGCCGCAGGTCCGGAGCATGTTCCCTCGGGATTCGGCATACTAGACTTCACGCAGCCGCTTTTCATCTTCGTGACGGGAGTGTCCGCATCGCTCGCCATGGCGAAGTTCTTCACGGCGGATGGTTTCGACCGCGTGTCCTTCTGGAAACGTCTCTTGAAGCGCACCGCCATGCTCTGGCTGTTTGGGTCGCTCATCCGCGGATTGCTGGAGTTCAAGCTTTTCATGGGATCGCCGCCAAGCTTCTGCCTGTATTCCGATACGTTGCATACGATTGCGCTCGCTTATTTCTCCGCTTCGGTAGGTCTTTTGCTCGGCCGCCGCTGGATGAGGCTTGCCGTCGCCATGTTGCTGATAGCCATCCCCGCCGTCGTGATGGCGTCTTTCGGCGACTACACGCAACATGGCAATGCGGCGCGGCTTCTGGAGGATGCGGTTTATACGCGTCTGGGCGGGAAAGCCAAGGATTTCTGCTATCTTCTGACGACTTTCTCCTGGGCCGGGATGGGGATACTGGCGTCGCTTGCCGGCGACCTGATGAAATCGGACGTTCCGCAATGGACCAAGGCGAGGATATTGTCGGCATGCGGTTTTTGTTCGCTCGCGTTCGGATGGATATTGTCCTTCTGGATACCGTCGATACGCTACATCTACACAGTAAGTTTCGTCTTTGAGACCATGGGGCTTGCCACGTTGCTGCTTTGCATCCTGTACGTGTTGACGGATGTGTTGAATCTTCGCCGCGGAACCTGGCTGCTGATTCTCTTTGGACAGTGTTCGCTTGCGGCTTGGATGACCGTCAACTTCTTCGGCGGCGCCTTGAATGCGGCCGCGACGCGCTTCGTGCATGGCATACCGGTACTGACGGGAACCGATCGATACCAGCCCATATTTACCGCGTGCGCACGCGTCGCGATCCTAGTCTGGGCACTTTGGGCATGGCGCCGTATAAGAGCCGCAAAAGGCAATCGCTAGGCGCGGAGGAGTTGCCTGCGCAATGCGATGGATACGGCTTCGACGCGATTCGACGCGCCGAGTTTCGTGCATATCGCGTTGATGTGCTGCTTGACGGCATCCGTGGAAATCCCGAAATGGTTTGCGATTTCCTTGTTTCCCAGTCCGTGCGTCACGGATTCAAGTATTTCAAGCTGACGCTGCGTGAAGGCAGATGGCGCGGGGTTGTCGGCCATGCTGCGTTCGATTTCCGGAGAGATCACTTTGCCGCCAGCCGCGACAGCCCTGATTGCCGCAAGCTGTTCGTCGGTCGAGGCGTCTTTCATTATCGCCCCATTCGCCCCTGCGGCTATCGCATGCGCGACTTCGGCCGAAGTGCCGAACGTCGTGAGGATCAATATGTGCGTGTCGGGCAGGATTTCCTTGATGCGTCGCGTCGCCTCCGTACCATCCATCACGGGCATCATCAGATCCATTACGATGAGATCGGGTTTCAGCTTCGCGGCGGTTTCCACGGCGGCTTCGCCATCGCTGGCTTCGCCTACGACGGACAATTCTTTTTCGTAGCTTATCAGGTCGGCCAGTCCGCGCCGCAAAAGGGCATGGTCGTCAACGATGAGGATTTTGATTTTTGATGATTTCATGGCGTGGGAATGATTTGGAGGACAACTGGGCTAGTGGTTCAATTTCAAGAATATGGACACCGTGGTTCCTTTGCCTGGAGCGGATTCGATGGCGAGTTCGCCATTGTGGTTGAGCAGACGTTCGCGTATGCCGTCCAGCCCGAAGTGTCCAGTGCCGGAATCGGCGGCGGCGGCGGGATCGAAGCCCGTGCCGTCGTCCGCCACCGAGATGTGCAGCTGTTCGGCGGAGATCTCGCCGGCGATGCGGATGCGGCGCGCGTGCCCATGGTTGGCGGCGTTGGCCGTCAGTTCGCGCACGATGCTCAGGAGCGCGTGCGCGGTCGTGTCCGAGATTCTCGCTCGCGGAACGGCGAAATCCACCGCGACTTCCGCTTCGCCCGCGACCGGTTCGACGGTTTTCCTGATCGCCTGGGCGAAGTCGGGTTCGTCCAGCGCGTCGCTTCTGAGGTCCCACAGGCACCGGCGCAGTTCCGTCCGGCACGAACCCAGCATCCGCGCGGCGGTTCCCAGATGCTGCGCGGAGGATTCCGGCGCGATCTTGTTCGAACGTTCGGCGGCGGCGATCTGGTAGGAGATGGCGGTGAGGTTTTGGGCCAGGTGGTCGTGAAGTTCGGCGGCCAGCCGTGTGCGCTCCTTGATGCGTAGCTCCGATTCGGCGCGGGCGATCTGGCTGCGGAACAGTTCGCGTCCGCGCCGTTCGGAAAGGATGCGAAGCAACGCGTTCCAGATGAGGATCGCCACGATGAGCAGCACCAGCACGCCGATCACGACCATCAGCTTGAAGGGCGTCCACCAAGGCGGCGTGGCGAGGATTTTGATGTCACCGGGCGAACTGACTGATATGAACATCCCAGTAACCTTGGGCAACATCGAATGTTGGTTCCAGTTCTCAGTGTCCATCACGCAT
>JAEEGL010433224.1_pt1 | contig 19417 bp, 20 predicted proteins | sample 9134231 | NCBI WGS metagenome assembly JAEEGL01 (sample SAMN16246548, study PRJNA631951) | gut metagenome | biome: gut microbiome; feature: rumen; material: fiber-attached | host: Bos | place: Iran: Karaj | collected 2018-10
GGCAACCGACCGCAGCATCCGCTTTAACGACATGAATGCCCAGAAAGACCTTGCCAAGATGAAGGGCGTCATCATGAAGCAGATGAATGAGATAGCAAACATCATCAGCAAAGAGCGTCCCTTTGACGGCATCACCAAAAACCTTGAGGACAACCTGACCAAGATGAGCATCCTCTTTACGGACAAGGAGAGGACGGACAGGCAGCTTTTCGGCGTGGAGGATTTCGTCAGGCAACGGACGGAGCGCCTGCAGTTCCTGCTGAAGGAGGCGGAGCATGCCTACAGCATCGGTGCCGAGGAACTGTTAGGACGGATGCGCGAGGTGGGTTTGAACAATTGGGCCGACGCCATTGCCAGCGACGAGAATGCCGATGCTATGAAGCAGGCGCTGATGGCTCAGCTGCGGGCTGCCTATGACGCGGTGCAGGAGGCTATCAAGAAGGAGGCTACCCTTATCAAGAAGCAGGTTGAAATCCAATGGAACGACACCGTGCTGACGAACGGCCAAAGCATGAAGCAGGCCTTTGAAGGTATCCTGTCGTCACTCGGACTTCAGGAAGACAGAGTCAACCGTGCCAACTCGCTTGTCGGTGGGAGGACCTTCAGTGAGCGCGTGGCCGACCGTCTTGCTATCAAGCAGATGCAGGTACGGTTGCAGATGCAGGAGACCTACTATGCCATGCTGGAGAAGATCGGCAAGGAGCGCATCGAACAACTGGAGAAAGCAGGAAAGCTGGAGGATGCCCTGCATGTGCGCAAGAGCCTTGACCTTGCCCTTTCAGAAGAGCAGAAGAAGAAGGACGAACAGCGCGTGGCCATTGCCAACCGGCTTGAGGAATCGCAGAACCGCCTCTATAAGGAGCTCCGGGAATGGAGCGAGCTGCTGGCGAGTTCGCTGCAAGGCGTGTTCGAGGCTACCAACGCCGGAAATGCGGAGTATTACAACGAGCTTGCCAAGCTGAGCCTCACCGGCAAGGGAGGCCCAGGCGCAGGCACCTATGTCGTTATCGACAATGCAGGCACCAGCGAAGCCAAGGCTCATTATGAATACCTGTCGGAGCGCGATGCGCTGGAACGCCAGCATGAGATAGAACGCCAGAACGCCGTTGCCGATGCCTGGAAGAAGGTCATGGACGACATCAATGAGAAGATGTCGGAGAGCATCACAGACCAGCTGAACGCCATGATGCAGAACAGCGCCCTGACCGACAATACGACATCCGTAGAGGCGAACACGCTTGCCCTCGGTGCGTTGACGGGGCAGCTGGCACAGGGGCTAAACGTGAACATCACAACCCAGTCGGGAGGTAGCCCGGCACAGCCGCCGCAGAACACATCCGCGCAGGGAGGTTCCGTTTCGCCCGTGTTCCTTCCGGGCAACGAAAGCGGGTTTGTCACGGAGTGGCAGCAGGGAGCAGACGCCGCTGTCGCTTCAGCCGAAGTGCAGACAGCTGCCGCCAGGAAGGTGGATGAAGCCTTACAGCGCCAGTTCCGTTCAACGGTCACGACCACGACAAATGCCAACAAGGAAATCGAAGCAAGCACGCACAGCATGTTTGCTTCGATGACGCAGGCAGCGAACCTCTACGGAATCGCCTATCAAGCCATGTGCAATGACAACCTTAGCGCCACGCAGAAGTTCGGGATGGTTGCTCTGCAGGCAACGGGCAATGCAGCCATTAGCGGACTGCAAGTGGCAATGGCTCAGGCACAGACCGAAGCCGTCTCTGCCAGTCCGGGTGTGCTCGGAATGCTGTGGAAGACCCTGGGGCCTGTCGGTGGTTCTGTCATGTTTGCTGTCTTCTCTGGCTTGATAGGCGGGCTGATGGGACTGCTTTCCAGTCGTCTCACCAAGAGCAAGAGCGAGATTGCCCAGGCCACGGGTGCCAGCAACAACGTGGGCCGTCTTGCCACCGGCATGCTCACCTATGGCGAGGGTAACGTGAACGAGTTCACGGACCCGAGGACGCTGACAACAGGCAGGAGGTACAACGTACAAGCTGCTGACGGGAAGACCTACCGCGCACGCTACATGGGTCGCAATCCCCGCACGCACCTCACCAATGGTCCCGAGTTCCATCTGGTAGGAGAGAAGGGGCGGGAGGCCATCATCGACGCACAGACCACCAGACAGATAACGATGGATGACAACGGCATCTGGCAGGCCATACAGACGTTGTATAACGGTGGCCGCATGCGAAGGACGAGCATCAGACGGGCGAGGGGAGTTGCTTCGTTCGCGGACGGCAACATCGAAAGCTTCGACGATTTTGACGGCGGTCTGTCACCGAACGGCATCCCTATGGACATGGCGGCCATCATGTCGGCACTTGACCGGAGCAGCGCCATCCAGGAGGCCTTGCTCGAACGTCTCTCACAACCCTTCGAGGCGTTTGTCAGTCCCTACGGCAAGAAGGGGATTGTCCACGGTTATGACCATTACAAGAAAGAGGCTAAAAGGTACGGACAAGAATACATTGACTGATGATTGCGATTGACCTTGTCGTGCCGATGGTGTTTCCTGCCGACCCTCAGTGGCGGCAGGAATACGACCGCTATCATAGCGGCGATGCAACACGCAACGTCCGCTACCGCTCATGGGGAACCGAGGAGCTGCTTGTCAAGTGCTGCATGAAATATATGCCGTGGCTCAGGCGAATCCATATCCTGCTTGCAAGGGAGTCGCAGGTGCAGTCTTGGATGAACAAGTATATCCAGACATCGGCACCAGGATTCAGGACTCTTATCAATAACATTAAGTCTTCCATTCGTGGCACCCAGCCGCCGACCGTGTGCATACACTTTCACAAGGACTTCATTCCCACGGAACACCTCCCCTGCTTTGCTTCACCGTGCATAGAGATGTTCCTTCGCCGGATACCCGACTTGTCGGAACATTTCATCTATGCGAACGACGACATGTACCCGTTGTCGCCGCTGTCGCCCGAGGACTTCTTCCTCCCGTCGCCGACGGACCCGCAGCTCTACCTGCCCTGTCAGCACTTCACAGAAGAGACGTATTCCGCGAAGCCAAATGTGTTTCAGAGGAAGTGCATGAACCAGCTGAACATGATTGCCGTACCCTTCGGGAGGAAATACGAAGACACATGGCTGAGGAACGGACACAGCTTCGCTCCCATCCTGAAAAGCACGTGCGAGAAGGTTTGGCAACTGCATGGCGCCGAGATACTGCATCATCTCTCACCGAAGAGCCGTAACGACCGGAGTTACAACCATTACATATACAGCCTCTATCAGCATTTCGCCGGGCTGTCCGTCGAGCACACCCCGAGGCTCCAGTATGTCGGGAGCAAAGTAAATTGCGAGCGGCTTGCCAACGCCATTCGCGACCCGCAGGCGGGCATTGTCTGCATGAATGACAACGAGACCATTGACGACTGGGAGAAGAAGGCGGCGGTGGTACGCAGGGAGATTATGTTGAAGTTAAACGCAAAAGTATGAGATACAGAAGTTACGAAGATCTGGCCGACTGCATACGCCGGAATCTGTGGAGGGTACCGTCCGACGTGGAGCTGATTGTCGGCATACCCCGTTCGGGCATGATACCAGCGCTGATGCTGGCCGAGCTGCTGAACAAGCGCTGTGCCGACCTGGACGCCTTCATAGAGGGTCGCCAGATGTCCTGTGGCGGTAGGCAGCGGCTCATGCGCGGCAGCGGGCAGGGAAGGGTGCTCGTACTGGACGATACGGTGTTCTTCGGCACGGCCATGCGCAAGGCACGCGAGCGGCTGGCGCCGCTTGCGGACAGATACGATTTGCTGTTCGGCTGCATCTATGCCGAGGGGATGAACGCCAAGCAAATGGTCGACATCTACTTTGAGGATATCTACCGCACCGGAGAGAAGACGTGGCTATACGAGTGGAACGTGCTGCATCACTATGCGAAGAAGACACAGGCAAGCATGTGGGACGTCGACGGTTTATTATGCAAGGACCCGCCCGATGACCGTAACACCGAAGCCTATGAGCGTTATCTTCCAGAGGCCATTCCGATGATTATTCCCACGACAAAGGTCGGGGCGCTCGTCACCTACAGGCTGGAGAGATACAGAAATGTCACGGAAGAGTGGCTACGCGCACAGGGCGTTGAGTACGGGCATCTGATGATGTTTAACGCGCCGGACCGAGACACGCGCAACCGCATGTTGAGCCCGGCCCGATACAAGGCACAGATATATGGCACAACAGCATGGGCCGGCCTTTTCGTTGAAAGCAGCGAGCTGCAGGCTGTCCGCATCCACCAGCTGACGGGAAAGCCGGTGTTCTGCTATGAAAACGGAAGAATGTATAAGAATGGATAAAGGACGATTGGTGATGCCATGAACGACGATTCAATGCTTGCTGCCATTGTGCATTACAACACGCCGAAGCTGACGCGGGCGACAGTGCTTTCCCTCTGGAAGAACACGCCCGGATGCAGGGTCGTCGTCTTCGACAACAGTGACAAGCTGCCCCTTTCGGATAGTGCGGCATGGAGTGAGCTTCGTGAGAACCCGCTCGTGACCGTCATCGACAACACCAAAGGGAAGCTGATAGACTTCGGAGAATGGCTTGACACCTTTCCCGACAAAGAGCCGTCCCCTGGCAACAACTATGGAAGCGCCAAGCACTGCTTTTCTGTACAGTGGCTGTGCGACCGTCTTGAAGAGCCGTTCCTGCTGATGGACTCCGACGTGCTTGTCAGGCAGGACGTCACGCCGTTCTGGCAGCACCCCGACTGCGCGTGGGTGGGGGAGAGGGGAGAGAACGTCCGCCTGCGCTTCGGCTACCACTTCCAGAAGCTGCAGCCATTCCTCTGCTACCTGAACGTTCCGATGATGAAAGAGCACGGCATCCGTTATTTCCATTCCGAGTGGATGTGGAATTTGACGACCAGGAGACCGAACCACCGCTACGACACTGGAGCCTGGTTTCTCCGGGCCGTTGACGAGGCAGGGCTGCCGACGTATGAGATGCCGCTGAGGAACTACATCCTACACCTCGGGCACGGCTCATGGCGTGACCGCGACCCGATGGAGTGGCTGCGCCAGCACAGGGCTCTCTGGGAATAGACGCCTGCCCTTGACTGCTTACATGCCTGTACGTAATTTCGGGGTAACGATATAACGGACACCATTATGTTCATCACCCAACAGAGCGAAATTGTTTCCCTGATGCCAACGGCGCGTTGGGACCGTCCCTCACAGCTGTTCGGCTATCTGGAAGAAGAAGAACGTGTGGCGCTGGAGCCGCTGCTCGGCACGGCACTCTATGAGCATTTGTGCAATGAATACGAGAGGCTGAAGGGCATCTACGTCGACATAACAGCCATGTCTGTCAAGCCAACCAAGCAGGCCGAGGAAAATCCAGGCACGCCTCATGCGGACGTGACGGAGCGGCTGGACCAGATTCAGGCAGGCATGTTCAAGCCTACGTATGACAAGCTTCCCAAAGAATACATGCCGGTGCCAGATGCCGACATGAACGCCATACGCCTTCTCCGCATCTGTCAGCAGATAGAGTGGTACAAGATGCTGTCGCACAAAGCCGGGCTGCTCACCGTATCGTTCAACGAGGGGGGAGGGATGAACATGATCAGCGCCGACGGCTATGAGCCGGCCGACGACAAGCGCATGGAGCGCGTCGTCAAGGACGCCTATATGAGTGCAGGGAGAGCCGTGGACTCGCTGCTGCTCTTCCTTGAGGCCGACGCGAAAGGAACACGGCAATTTACGGAACTCTGGCAACAGGCGGATGCCTACTACCTGCACAAGGATTTATTATTTCAAACAGCTCGTATCCTCAACGAATACCTCGACATCAAGGGCGAGCGCCTGGCCTATGTTAGCTTGGTACGCGACATCCGCTTCTGCCAGAACACTTATCTGAAGCCGAGGGTAGGAGGCTCGCTGCTCAAATCCGTCGTTGCCTATGCCAACGGCGCGGACGGGACGGCGGCCCAGGACGCCGCGGATATATCAGACAGCTCGTCGGACAGTTCCTCATCCAGTTCTTCCGACGACGAAGGAACGGGGTATCGGGCCAATGAAGCCTATGACGAGTTGTTGTCGCTGTTGCGTACAGCGCTTGCTTTCTATGTGGAGAGCCGGAGGACGGAACTCTCGCCTGTCAGGGACAAGCTGGCACGGCGCGACAGCATGACCGATGCCCAGCAGGCGATGGCGGAGGCATGTGAGTTCATCGGGGAAAATCTGGACGCCTTGGGAGAAGCGGCCGTTGGCACACCTATCTATGTTCAAGTGCGTGCGCGTGAGGAGCAGGCCCGGGAGGCTGCCGACAACGCCCGCTCGACAAAGGAGCGTCGGTGCAAGGCCGCGATGGAACAAAGCGGCAAGAAGCTCTTTACGGGCTTTCCGGCCACGCACAGGACGCCGGAACGCAAGTGACGGGCTGTTGCCCTTGACGCGAGAATACGGCTACCTTATTATTGCAGCAACCATTCACGCAAACAAAAGAATACTATATACTATGTTCAGAACCTATTTTCAAGAGACATTCTATGACATGGCCGTGGACGTGGCGCAGAAGTATGCCGACGTCATCCGCGAAGCCATCGTCACGGGAAAGGCCTTCGAGGGAGAGAAGAAGCAGGGCTTCTTCCTCTCCCGCAGCCGAGGCTTCGAGGACAAGCTGTTTGTAGGCAACATCCACCGCATCGAGAACCGTCTTATGTGGAACGACGAGGAGCTTGCCGAGGACGACCAGATTGTAAATGTCATCCTGCTGGACGGCCCTGTGACCCGTGACGGTGACGGATGCTCCTACGGCAGCAAGGACCACCGGGACCAGATTCTCTATGCCAACACGATACCGCAGGTCGTCGGTCACATCTTCATCATTAACACCCCCGGCGGAGCCGCCTCGGCCCGCATTGACTATGAGCAGGCGTTTGCCGACTGCCGCGAGAAGGGGAAGCCTACGGTGGCCTGGATTGACGGCATGTGCTGTTCGGCAGGTCAACTGGTGGCGTCACTTTGTGACCGCACCATCGTCATGAACGGCCGTAACACAATGGGCTGCATAGGCACCATGTGTGCCTTCTGGGGCGTTCCAAACGGAACGGTTGACAGCGACGGATACCGCTATATTGAGCTGGTGAGCATCACCTCACCCGACAAGAATGCCGAGTACCGCGAGGCTGTGGACGGCAAGACCGAGAAGCTGCAGCAAGAGCTCGACCGTCTTGGCGAGGAGTTCCGTGAGACCGTCCGTCAGAACCGTCCGCAGGTGAAGGAGGAGCATCTGACCGGCAAGACCTTTGATGCCGACGAGGTGATGGGCGCACTCGTTGATGAGGTCGGCGGATTTGACCGCGCCATCCAGGCCGTCTTCGACCTTGCCGCCGGTTCGCTGACACCAGCCCGCGAGTTGGAGAAAATCGACGAAGAGCCTGCAGAAGGTCAGGAGGGCGAGGAACAGGAAGACCTTGCGGCACTGAGTGAGCAGCAGAAGGCAGGCATCCGCGTCAATGCCGGCACCGACATGGAGATGGAAAAAGGCCATGTCAGCGTGATCGTCCCCGGTCCGTTTGGCCACTATATGAAAAGCGAAATCGCACCACCTAAAAACGATACGGAAATGAAAGAAGAAGAAACAAAGGCCGCTGAAGCAGCCGAACAGGAGGAGACTCCTGCAACCGCGCAGACCCCTGATGAAGGGGAAGCCACCGAGACCCCTGCTACCCCTGATGAAGGAGAAGCTGGACAGGAGGAGACTCCTGCCCCCGCACAGGCACCCGAGGACGGGGAAGCCGCTGAAATTCCTGCCGCCCCAGCCGAAGGAGAAGCCGCGCAGGAGGAAGCTGCAACAGAAAATCCCGCATCCGTCACCGAGTCGGCCATGAACGGCGATGACGTAAAAAAGACTGTTTCATACAATTCCAAAGGAGCGATATCTGTCAGCCATGCAGACATTACCTCTCAAACGTCCTATAAGGAAGAGACGGCCGAGGCTAAAAAGGATGCTGGTGAAACCCCCGCTGCCATTGCCGATGCAGAGGCCGAGATCGACAAGATTTCGGAGACGCTGCGCAACGCGGAGGCTCTGGTGGCCGAGCGTGACGAGGAGATTGCCGAGCTGACACGTCAGCTCCATGACACAAAAGCTGAGAAGCTCATTGTGGAGAAGGAGCGCGAGACACTGCGTGAGAAGAAAGACGATGAGATTGATGGGCTGAACTCTCAACTCTCAACTCTCAACTCTCAACTCTCAGAGAAAGAAACCGCCATTGAGAAGCTGCAGAAGCAGGTCGCCGAACTGCAGGCGGAGGTCAAAGAGTTCTCCGAGAAGCCCGCGCCCATGACCAATTCGTCCGCCGGCGTTCCCGCCGACAACGGCACGGGCGAGGCTCCAAAGGCTCCGAAGCAGTCACGCATCCAGCGAGGGATGAGCTATAAGCAAATCCGTGCGGCAATGCAAGAGTGAGAGGGGCGGATTCCTGCCCTTGACTCCCGAATCCATTCAGAATATCTTGCAGACGTCTTTAAGAGATAACACAAACACTTCATAAATACTATTTATTCACCCTTTTAATCAACACACTATGTACGCACTTAACATCGCACAGATCAACACCGTCAAGGAGGTGATCCATCCCGAGCTCGTGGCCAAGGCCAGCCTGCTCACCGACCGCATGTTCGAGGACCTCGGCATCAAGGTAACGACCGACGTTGAGAATATCGACGTCTGCTACATCTTCAACCGTAAGGGCCTGCAGGCTCGTCCTTACGTCGTTGGCAACGTCAAGAGCTCGCAGCTCGGCAAGTTCGTCGACAACCCGGTGAAGCTGAAGAAGTACTACCTTCACACCGAGGACAGCATCGAACGCTACACCGAAAAAGGCCCCTTCCAGGACACCAACGTCAAGGAGAGCGCCGAACACACCACCTTCCTTCTGAATGAGCTCAGCGCCAACGTCGCAGAGAGCGTCCGCGCCAACGTCTTCTTCGGCAACAAGGCCAACGAGACGCTGGAGGAGACCGCCGACAACCAGGTGAAGCTGGGCCTGGCCCTCTTCGATGGCTTCTATACGCTCATCGCTATCCGCAAGACCGACGGCACCATCAGCGCCGCCAACGGCAACCTGATTACCACGGGCGACATCAACGGCAAGACCGCCGTTCAGGTGTATGACATCCTCTCGACTTTTATCGGCGGCCTGAGCGCTGCCCTGAAGGGAGCCGAGAAACTCTACATCTATGCCAGTGACGAGTTCTGCCGCATGGCCGTGAAGGGTTACATGCAGACCTATCCCCAGATTGCTCCCACCGTGCTGGAGGCAGGCTGGAAGTTCGCCGAGTTCCCCAACGTCATGCTGAAGACCTCCCCCGCCATGGGCAAGGGAGGCCAGCTCATCGCCTCCGTCGAAGGAAACCTGGAGTATGTATGCTCAGACCGCGAGCAGGATGCCATCATCAGCATCGCCCAGGTCAGCAAGGACCTCCGCGTCATCGACTATCAGGCCAACGGCCGTGCCGCTGTCCGCATCCGAGAGTTCTCTCCCGACAAGTTCGCCACGAACGACGCCACCAACACGCCTCTCGCCCTCCCCGCCGGTGACTATGTGGCCGACATCTTCACCGCCGTCAGCGAGGACGCCGCCGAGGGTACCGTTGCCATCACCAGTGGCCAGAAAGACCTCTACGCAGAGGGCGACGTCATCCAGGTTACAGCCACTCCCGAGACAGGCTATGTCTTTGCAGGCTGGAGCGACGGTGCTACCGCCAACCCCTACAACTACACGTTCCAGGGCGGCGTGTTCAACCTTGTCGGACGCTTCGAGGAGGAGGCCAGCAGCTCGTCCAGCTCGTACTAACCGCCATCGGAGGTGCGCGGCGGCGAGCCACGCCGCTTGACCGCCGCCCTCTGATTTCCTAAAGAATCCATTATTCACAAACAAACAAATACAACGATTATGGCTTGCAATCTTAAAAACGTACTCTCCAGCGCAAACAACTGCCTTGAGAACCCCGCCGGTGTTGCCAACTACGTCATGATAGTGCCGCTCACGAACGACTACATCACGAGCATTGGCATCCACGACGGCGCGAACCAGTATGTCATTACCCCCAAGACGGGAACGGCTCTGAAAGGCTTCCGCATTGACTTCAAGAGCCAGACCGGCCAGGTGACTGCCGAGGACAACGGCCCTGGCAAAGCATGGACTGTCACCGGCACCGGCCGCGTAGAGAACAACGAGGACGACATGGCCTATGTATCCCGCGTTCTCAGCAACCTGGACGGCAAGTTCCTTGCCTTCTTCCCCACCGGCAACCTCACCCCCGAGGGCACAGAGTGGAAGGTCGTCGGCAATCCCTTCGGCGACAACGAGTTCACGGTCTCCGCAGACAGTGGTGCCGCCCGTGGCGATGACCACGGCCTGACCTACAATATCGCCTGCAATTATCAGGTGTATCCCACGATAAAGTGGTACGGCACTATAGAGAAGGAGGACGACCCGAGCTCCAGCGCATTGTCCGACAGCAGCGCCGACAACATCATCATCACCGGCTAACCCCCCTTTTTTATTAACCCATAAAATTTATCAGCTATGGATACAAATGGTACCAGCATGGGCATGAGCCCTTATGAGCAGTTTATGATGGCTGAGAAGACCTCCCGCCATCGTGCAAGTGGAACGTCCATTACGGCTCTCGTCCTCGGGAGCGTAGGCCTTGTCGCCGGTGTGACCTCGTGGATTTTCGCCCCGATCTATGCTAACGCCCGCGCAAAGGCAGCCGAGGCGCAGAATGCAGGCACCGCCAGTCTGCTTCAGCAGACGGCCTCCTTGCTCGCCGCCGAGCGTGCAGAGCGCGTGCAGGGTGACATTACCCTGAATGCCACCATCAACGACACCGTGTCCGGCTCCCAGCAGGGCACGCTCTCCGCGACCCAGCAGGCCCAGCTCGACGCCTACCAGCAGATGCTGGTTGACATCGGCACCGGCAAGTACACCGAGAACCCGACCAAGGTCCAGTTGTACAGCGCTCCCCAGCCCTGCAACTGCCCTGGCACCTGCGGCTAACCATCTCACCACTTCGATTCTCTGATTTTCTTCTCGCGATGCCCGCCCTGTCAGCTGATAGGGCGGGCGTTTTTTGCTCACGAAAAAGGGCATTATAGGCTCTGCCCTTGACTTTTGCCGCCGGCTTCCGTATCTTGCAGCCAAACAAACACATGAAATATGTTGTTTCAAAAAAAGCGAAAAGAAAAACTGAGCATGTTACGTGAAATCACCTTTACCAGCAAAGCCTCGCTGAAGCAGCAATGCCTCTATATTGCCAATGCCAACATCAAGGAGGCCAAGGAGCTCTATGACTTTCTTGTGGAAGACATGCCTGACCTTCCACCGACCGACCCCATCCCTCCATCATGGCAGGCCAATGCCAGGGAGACCGTTGACGGCATCATGGGCTGGGTGAAAGAGAACCAAGGCACGATATCCCAGGCCATTGACTTCTTCCGTGGATTATTCGGGAAGAAGCCCATCCTTCCGGTTGAGCCACCGACACCGTTGCAACCCATAAACTGACACCTATATGAATCTAATCGAACCCTGCTGCACGCAGAAACAGCTTCCCGCATTACGCGAGAAGATCGGCGCCACCGGCACGACCATCTGTCACGGCTACGGCGACCTTTCCATCGCAGAACTGCTGCCCGTCATCCTGACGCGGTACTCCGAGACGGACATGACGTTTGTCTGTCCGGTTCTCCCTGACGCTGCCGCCGCCGTCCTGACGAAGTGGCTGAAGAAGAACTGGGCGAGAGCCGACGGGAAGGGGAGAGCCGATGTCCTTGCCCGCCTGACGCTCATCACGGACATGCGCCCGAGAAAATCCCCCGCAGCCGCGAAGTGGGTAAAGGAAAATCCGTTCCCCGAGCGTCTTTTTCTCTGCAACGTGCAGCAGAACGACACAGCCATCCTGCTCCCGGACATTGTTTTTTTCGGAAACATGAACCTCACTTACGGCGGACATTTCACGGCGTTCGTCAGTACGAACAAGAAGGTCGTGGAAGATTTCAGGGCGACATATAACGTGCTTATCAGCAAGAGTCAACAATAAACAAGAATATGCAAGGATACCAGCTATCATTCAATGTCTATGCCGAGAACGAGGCCGAAGTCGCCGATGCCCGCGCTGCCATCGTAGACTTCATTGAAAGTCATCGCCTCGAAGGCCGTGCTGTTACGGCCAAGAAGATTGCCCGCGCAATCCGTTCTCTGCCAAACAACCCCTATGTCCGCAGCCAAATCAACAACTACCTTAAATCCTGACGACCATGCCTGAAGTACCAGTGCCACAGCCACAGCAGCCCCAGCAGGAGCAAACGACGAAGCAGCAGCTTCCCTGCCCTGGGGACTGCAAGAGCTGCCCTCCCAATCAGCACGCCTACTGTGCCGTACAGATGGGCTGGACAACGATGGCTCTTGTTTCCGAGCTCATTTCAAGGGTGTCCCTCCTTCAGGAAAGCACGGAACGCCTGTCGGAGAAAGTCGAGGCTCAGCAGCAAGGCCTTCAGTTCGAGGCTCCCAAACCGGAGAAGAAGCCATCGCGAAAAAAATAGCTTTCATCCAAAAAGACGAGCCGTCGCACAACCAGGTGCGACGGCTCGTCTTCTGTCGGGGATGGAAGTCATGCTATTTTCTGCAGTCCCATCAGGCTGTTTATTTTGAATGACAGGGAGGTTTTCTTTCCATCGCGGCTGGTGGTACACGTATAAGTGTCCTCCGAGGCACGCACGAAGAACCTGTCGCCGGACTTGCACAGGAGAATCAGGTGGTGCGCCGCACGCTCAATCGTCTGGATTGTCTGCCACACGTCGGCATCCCTGTCGTCGACCTCGCACTCCACATCGGAGGTGTGCGCCCTTCCGGCCACCCCGAGTGTCTCCGTATCCTTCACGCTTGCGGAGGAGCTTATGAGCGGGATGAGCGAGCCGACGCCCGAGCCGGACACCTGCTGGCGCACCTGTCCGATGACGATGGTTGAAGCATCGAACACGGGCGAGAACGTGTTGATGACAGGCGACAGCAGCGTGTCCGTCTCTGTATATTTCGTCAGAGGGATGGCCGTGATGGCAGCCACGTCATCGAGAGCAAACTCCCTGCAGCTCATAGTCCGAAGTAATCCCTGATATTATACACCCCGTCCTTGTCGCACAGGAGGTCGAGGGCCATGCGGTGCATGGCGGGGACAATCTTGTCGGCAGGGATGGCATCGAGAGGCTGGCCGAGGAGCTCCGCCACGGTCTCGCCATGGTCGGAGTACTGTTTGTTCATCTCGGTCCATAGTGCGCAGCTGTTGTAGTACGGCTCATTCTCGACGGGGATGCCGAGGTTGTCCATCGCCTGCCGCCAGTATGCGCCGTTCCAGGGAGCTTTCGGGTCCATCTTGTTGACGATGGCATCTGCCTCCTTGGCGGTGAGATACTGGTGCCACTTGATTGCCTCAAGTTTATCAATCATCTCCTCGGCATCGGCCGGCATCTTCTGGATCATGACATCCATCATCTCGGTCATCACACGACCGAATGCCATCATGTTCTTTGTATCCCGACTGGCCACCATATAGTCGTACAGACTGGTGTAGCGGTTTTTGAGTTCTTGCAGCGTTGTCATTGCTTGGTCTTTTTAGCGGTTTTCTTTTTCTGAACTGTCGGCGGATTGTCCGAAGCGGCTGACTTGCTGCGGCCGCCCTGAGCTGCTGCATGCTGTCTGTTGTCAACGGCCTGCTTGTGTCCGCACATCATGCAAGGTGCCTCCGGCACCTGTCTTGTCGTCTGCAGGGGAATCTGCTGTTGGATAAAGCGACTCATAAGCTTTGCTGAAAAGGATGTCTATGCCTCCCATGAGAAGTTCCGTCCAAATGGCGAGGTAAGCCATAAGGAGAGCCATGGCCGCCGCTTCTATCCCTCCCCGAAGAATAGCAGCGATGCCTCCCGAATAGTCGATGAAGACAAGGCTGCATGCAAGTGTCAGCCAAAAGGCAAGGCACTTCGGGCAGTTTATGATGGGCAGGCGGCGACGGATGACGCCCTCTGCTGCGGCAATCAGCCCGAGATGGTTTATTGCCGCCGACACGAAGGCTATCAGTATACAGTGGGAGAACGGCATCGTGTTTGTTGATTAAGCGCCTGCGGTCACGGCAATGCTTGTCGTGATGGCAATCTGGTTGGTGCATGACTTCGTAGCCTTGCAGCACCCGCAACCATTGTTCACGTAGTAGGTGATAGGCTTCGGGCTTGCCTGCACGATTCCGACGGCGAGCTTCGGCTGGGTTGCTGAAGTGGTGAGAATGCAGTCGGTAAGCGATACATACTCCGTCTGTGGAACGCACGACCCGCAGGGGCAGTATGTTACAGTTCCTGCCAAGAGGAACTCCTGGCAATAGATGCCGTTGTCAAGGTCGATAGGGTTCCCGACGGGCGACACTTGCAGGTCTGCGATCACGGGATGTACCGTGTCGGCCAGCAGCATCTTGCGGTTCCCACAGGTGTAGTGCGTGAGGCCTACGCCATACACGCCGGCGGTCTCGGAGGCGAGAAGGAAGTCCTTCGCGTCGCTACCGTTCTTACAATTGCAGTTACAGTTACACATAGTTTTTGGTTTTTAAGTTTGACTATCTTGGCAGCCTTCTCTCTGCGGCGCTTGCCTGTTCCGCTTTAATGGCAAGATAGTGTGTATAACGGCATCGGTCAAGGGCAGACGGACATTCCGGACAATAAACAAATGCGAGGAGGATTGAATCAATCCTCCTCGCATAACATCGAAAGAGAGCCGTTATTCAGCTTCTTCAGCCGGTTCCGGGCGTTCGTTTATGGCTTCCACGATTTCGGCGATAGCCGTGCTGACAGCAGTGATGTCGCCGAGAGGAATGTTGTTGATGTTTGTGGTGTACGTGCCGTTGTCACCAGACACATAGAAGTTTCCGAGATAGTTCCCGTTCTTCACAATCTGGCCGTTGTCAATAGCCGTGACCAGTCCTTCGCTCGTTGCTCTGTAACTGCCCGTGTAGCGGTAGTTGCCGTCGGTGTAGATGAACTCGCCGTACTGCTGTACGTTGGTAATTTCAAGATTTCCCATAATGCTTTTTGTTTTAAGGGTTTATAAAAATGTTTATACTAACTCTCTCACTCTTCGTCGTCGGCAGGAGCCTCCCACAGGATGCCAAACAGTACGTCCTCGGTGAGGCCGCTGAACACGTCGGTCTTGTGACCCATGAAGTCCACCTCCCTGTTCTCGTCCTGCAACGTTCGCCACGCTTCGTAGGGGATTTTCTTGATGCCGTCCAGCGTCACTTCCTCGTCGAGCAGCAGCTCGCGCTGGGCGAAATAGCCATCCATCTTCTTCAGCATGTCGGCGAGCTCCTTTTCCTCGTCTGTAGTCCGCGACTTGAGGCCGCGAAGCACGTTCAGCCTTTCGTCGAAGGCAGCGGCATCCTCAATGCCATTCTCCTTGCGCAGGGCTTCTTCGTCGTCCGCAATCTTCTGGTTGACCTTGCGGACTTCGCTCTTCAGCTTGAACACCTTGTAGCTGTGCGCCGTTCCTAACTCGTGCTGGGTCGCGTTGAGCAGACCCCCGTTCACCATTGCAATGATGTCTGATTTTTTCATTTTGTCTTGTTTTTTTGATGGTTAATAATTATGTTGTTAAACACTAACTTTCTGCGAATTGCCGTAGTTCTTCCCACTCTTTCGCGTAGGAGGTAAGCATTTCCTCCGTAGGGTTGCACTCGGCGAGATAATTAAGCCCACACTTATATGCAGCTTCGAGGTCGTACAAATCAATGTACCTTCTGTCGTGCTTGGCAAAAAACTTCACCATGTCAACGACGCATAATGTACGGAACAAATGCTCCTTGAATCCATAGGCTGTATGCGTCAGCGACTCGCTCTCATACATATAGTGGTAGCCTACTTTGTCAACGTAGCAAGTCTTGTTCGCCCACCATAGAAGCATAACACACGTCTGCACATCTTCAATGTACCTTCTGTCGGAATATGGCACCTTGTCGTACAAGGTCTTTCTTACGAGGCGATTGTTAAGGAACATCGTCACCCTTCCGAAATAGCGGACAATCTTATCGTCACCCGTGACGGTGATATTGCCATAACTCACGTCGCACATCCTTCCGTCCTCGGTGTGTACGCAAACACCACCCGTAACGATGTCGGCATCTTCCTTTATCGCTACTCTTGCAAGAGCCTCAATGTAGTCGGCTTCAAGGTAGTCGTCACCGTCAAGGAGAAGGACATACTCGCCTTTTGCGGCACTTATCCCACGCCTGCGTGCAAGACCAGCGCCTACGTTCCTACCGCACAGCAGCAACGTCACACACGAATACTTATTGGCAAGTTCAAAGGCGATGTCGCGTGTCTTGTCGGTGGACTTGTCCTCAACGATTACAACTTCCACATCGCCCCACGTCTGACCTACCGCGCTCTCAACGGCTTTCCGTAGCGTGCATTCCTTGTCGTATGCTGTTATGACGATAGATACTTTCATAATGATTTAAGATGGGATAGTAAGTGAATAGCGTTCTTGGACTACTTCCCATGTATTGCCGTATGGGTCGGCAGGACTGAACGGGACAGGCTCGCCGCTTTGTGGAATCCACACTCCGCACAGGTTGTCCTGGTCATTCCCATAATGCGCATAGACGAGGAATCCAGTGAACATCGGCTCATTGTTTTTCTGCGTGCTTACTCCTACTGAAATAGGATAGAAATTTCCGCTTTGGTGGCTTGCATCTTCCAACTCAATATCTTCCAGTTCTTCTTCCAAGAATGGGTCTATATGCCCTTCTGTCTGATAGGAATAGATGTCTATGTAGTCAAACGTAACGGAATCATTAGTCGGGTTGTTTACGCTGACGGCAAAGTTATAGTACACGTTATACTCATCCTCTGTTATTGCCAGCATACTTGTGACGGACACATTGGGCGAACTGCTTGTAAGGTTCGCATCAACAAATGTAACCAGCGTCCCTGCGGAGGTAGAATCGTTCCCTCTGACTAAAAAATACGAACTGGCAGTAGGCTCGGCGTAGTTCTCTATTTTCTCCGAACACCAGAACAGTTTGATGCGCCAATCTTGGTCTCCAGAACTATCCAGTAGCTTTGTCTTTAGCGTGTTCAGGTTAAATCCAGAAATGGTCGGGGTCTGACCACCTTGTAAGTACATAGTAATCTTATTCCATCCAGCATTTTGTGCAGCAGACCTTTTTACTGGCGCTGAAAGCCACAAGGAACAGTCAATTTGCACTCCGTCTGATAGGTCTTCGCTATTGCAAGCTACCCTATGATAGAGAAGGGCGCAAAGATACATATCGGAAAGCCCTTTGCCTTGGTAGTAGATTTTGCTTTGAACTGTTGTGTCGGTAGATTCTTTGTAGCCTCCTTGACCGTCAGACTCGCAATAGCCCTTTTGAAACGGATTGCCGCTTGGACTTGTGACTCGCGTAGGAGTGCTGATAATTCCCCTTGCTTTTAGCGCGGCCTCTACTTCGTCGAACGTAATTCCGTCGCGTCCAGACTCTGCTGGAAAAGATGCGGAGATAGGTATAGACACAGACAGCACATCGTCGTTGGGGTTGTCATTTACATTTGTAAAAGTCACCCTAATTGGGTAGTAGTTGTCAACGGAAGGCATAGGATTCGCCGACTGATGGTCGTAACCGTCGAAATCAAGAAGAATAAACGGCGTGCCGCTTCCTGTTACAGGTGGATTGTAACGCCATCTTAGCGTATATACATTTGTGCTACCAAATTTGTTCCCGTCCATCATTAAATCGACAATCCATCCGCCTAAAGAGTGTATGCGGTCTAAATCGTCCGCAGACGGGTTTGTCGAGAGTCCGATTCCACCTTGTGTCCCACTTGTAAAAGACCCAGAGTCGGTTGCACTCCCGTACAGTTTATTACCAGTAGGGACTTCGTTGGCAAAAATGGTGTCAAAAGGAGCATAGGAAGGCTGTTGCTCTGTGCCTTTGTTTATATAGGTGTTATCTCTTAGGCTCGCCCCATTCAGATTGCCGCGATACCTTATTTCCCACTTTTGGGCTAAACCTGTATCATTGGCAGTCTTCGGAGGTAGTAGTGAGTTCGCCCCAGTAAACCAAACGGGTTTTGCCTTTGACCAGTTGTTAATCTGTCCGCGATATTCGGCAATATCCTTATATAGTGGAGAAGATTGGCTTGATGTCGTATGCCCTTCATATCCGCTCATACCTTGGCAGAGCGTGCCGAGGTCGCGTGCCGACATACCGAGGCAGCTACCTATGTCGTCCAAGCTGATACCCTTTGCAGGCGTTTCGTTTGGCAATCTGTAAATTCTTCCGTTTTCTGTTGGCATAGCATTTCGTTTAGTTGTTAAACATAGAACTCGGTGACGGGGAGGCATCTCATAGTGCTGCTTGAGCCTCCAGTCTTTGTTATAGCGGTTGCGGCAAGATAGCTACGCGCAGACCATGCTTGGGTTGAACTGAAAGGCGTACAAGACCAATAGTTCTTATTAGCGTCAATTCCTTTCTGCTTTAAGATGTGCATATTCACATACATCATCAACAGCTCCCTCATACACGGCCACCACCACTTGCCTGCGCCGAAATCAGACACTCCTGTCACCCCATAGCCGAGGCACGCGGCAGCGATAGGATAGTCCGTTGACGAAGCGTTGTTCAATACGGCTGTGCTATTCTGACCGCTATATTCGTCAAATACGCTCTTATCCTTTGCCGAAGGGAAGCGCATACACACTTCCTTGCGATACCATTTCTCAAAGTCATAGTCATAGTCAGCAGGGTTATACGGCGTTGCCGAATTTGAATCTCTCATACTCACGCTGATAGCCCCTGTTCCGAGATTGCTCCCGTCAGTTGTAGCGTCCACCTTCCAGCCTTGTGCGTTTGTTGAACTCTTAACAGCTATCCCCGACGTGCTCCACGCTGAGCTCTCATTCGCGTATATCTTTGCGACCATTTCGTTCCACGCGCTGCGGGCTACTGGATAGATATAAGTTGCAGCACTATATCCGATGCTTTCTCCATAATACCCCTCAACCGCATCAAGGCTTACCGACATAGGTCTTGAGGTGTTCCCGTTCCCAAGTTCAAGCGTCCTTTCTGTTACAAGACTTGTGCCAGACACACCCCACACGGCAGTACCAAGGCCATCGGTGTCGTTATAGAATATCAAGCACCTTCTTCCCTCCCTATGTCCGACAAAGCCGACGAACACATAGCCTGCGGAGGTTATCTCGCTTGACACATAGCAGTTGCTCCCGTTTTGGCTTCGCGTGCTTGAAAGGAGCATCCTGCCTTTCAGCCAGTAATACTTGCTGTCGCTTGACTTATACAATAGCGTATCGCCGACCTCGCCTCCGTCCTCTCTCGGA
>JAEEGL013367891.1_pt1 | contig 19417 bp, 12 predicted proteins | sample 9134231 | NCBI WGS metagenome assembly JAEEGL01 (sample SAMN16246548, study PRJNA631951) | gut metagenome | biome: gut microbiome; feature: rumen; material: fiber-attached | host: Bos | place: Iran: Karaj | collected 2018-10
AACTAAATACGGAAGAAACGGCATTTCCGGCTTCGGAATCCGTCCGTATAATCTGTGACCGGTAATAGGAGGAATATTTTTTACTTTATATGGACAGTCCCGGCCCCATACAAATTGTCCCACTTATAATTCTTATATTCTTATCAGGTTTTTTCTCATCGGCGGAGACGGCTTTTGTATCGGGCAACAAAGCACGCGTAAGGAGCCTTGCGGACGACGGCAATAAGAAAGCCGCCAGAGTCCTTCGCATCCTCGAAAAAGGTTCAAAACTGCTCAGCACAGTGCTGATAGGCAATAATATAGTAAATCTTACCGCGTCCGCTATATCGACAATGCTGGCGACGGAGTATTTCGGTATTCCCGTTGGAATTATGACGGGTATACTTACCTTTGTCATTCTTATCATAGGCGAAGTCGTTCCCAAGACCTGGGCGACCGTTTCTGCCGATAAGATGGCTATGCTCTACAGCGGCATCATTGAGATGCTGATGGTGATCTTTACACCTTTCATCTTCATCGTTAACGGCGTTGCGAAGATCATTCTTTTCATCATGAGAATAGATGCCGACGGCAAGACGGATGCCATTACCGAAGATGCGATCAAGACCTACGTCGATGTAAGCCACGAGGATGGCGAGATAGAGCCTGAAGAGCGTGATATGATCTATAACCTCTTTGATTTCACGGACCATGTTGCCAAGGATATCATGATCCCCAAGGTTCGTATGGTCAGCATTGATGTCGAGAGCAAATACGAAGAGGTTCTTGCGGTTTTCAAGGAGTATATGTACACCAGACTTCCCGTTTACGAAGGCGAGAAGGAGAACATCATCGGTGTCATCAACATGAAGGAATTCATAGGACTTGAGCGTAAGGGCTTCAGCGTGCGCAATATAATGCGTGAAGCGTATTTTACCCATGAGTTCAAAAAGACCCAGGATCTGCTTGCCCAGATGCGTAAGGAGACCTTCAATATCGTTTTCGTCCTCAGTGAGTACGGAACCGTAGAAGGAATGATCACCCTTGAGGACCTTCTTGAGGAGCTGGTCGGCGAGATCAGGGATGAGTTTGACGAGGATGAGAAGGAGCTTATCCAGAAGCAGGAAGACGGAAAATACCTCGTAGAGGGTGCGCTCAGCATCGATGACTTCAATGAAGCCGTCGGAACATCACTTTCCAGCGAAGAATACGATTCGATGGGCGGTATCATAATCGAGCACCTCGATCATATGCCCGAGGACGGAGATGAGATCACTCTCGAGGACGGAACGCTCCTTAAGGTCGTAGGAATGGATCAGAACCGTATTGTGGAGGTCGAGATAACCCTTCCTCCCGAGGTTCTTGAGGATATTGCCAAAAAGTCAGAATCCGAGGAAAAGCAGGATGATGACGAGCTTAAGAGCGAAGAAGAGGCAAGCGATAAATAACAAACGATATTCCTTATTTTTCAGGGCTAAAAAGTGCTTCATAGAGGTAAATAATTCCCTTGCCTTATATGGGCTCTTATGCTATGATTCATTAGGTTTTTCGAAATAAGACTTTTTATCCAAGGAGGATATCATGAAGCATATCAAGACTCTCCAGACCAGAGATCTTAAGGAATCAGCAGTAAAGGGCGGATGCGGCGAGTGCCAGACCTCCTGCCAGTCTGCATGCAAGACTTCCTGCACCGTAGGCAACCAGTCCTGCGAGCAGCTTAAGAAGTAATGTTTTTGGAATCTGTGCCGGCTTGAGCCGGATAAAAAGCAGTGTCTGAAATATGACACTGCTTTATTTTGTGGAATGCGGAGACGTTCCTTTTTTACGTTTTAAGGAGTTTATATGATCCACCAGTTTAAAAGCGAAGGCTACAACATAATCCTTGATGTCAACAGCGGGTCCGTTCACGTTGTCGACGACCTTGTTTACGACCTTGTAAAGACCGTGGAGGCCATTTATGAGGGCGGTGTTACGGATGTCGAGACCATGAAGGCTGCCGTAAATGTCGCAGGTGATATGACCGCTACGGAGGAAGAGGTCGACGAGGCCGTAGAGGAGATCATGGAGCTTGCCAAGGCCGGCAAACTCTTTTCCAAGGATGTCTATGAGCCTTATATCGATAAGTTCAAAGAGGGCAAGCACTATGTAAAGGCTCTCTGCCTTCATATCGCACATGACTGTAATCTCGCCTGCAAGTACTGCTTCGCGAGTGAGGGAGAATATCACGGCGACCGCGGCCTTATGAGCCTTGAGGTAGGTAAGAAGGCAATCGATTTCCTTATCAGGGAGTCCGGATCGCATGTTAACCTTGAAGTCGATTTCTTCGGCGGCGAGCCCACACTCAATTTCGATGTCGTAAAGGGCATTGTTGAGTACGGAAGAAGCCTTGAAAAGGAACACAATAAGAAGTTCCGCTTCACCCTTACCACAAACGGAATTCTCCTCAATGATGAGATTCAGGAATTTGCCAACAAGGAGATGCACAACGTCGTCCTTTCAATCGACGGACGAAAAGAGGTCAATGACCGCATGCGTCCCGGCAGGGGAGGACAGGGTTCTTATGATATCATCATCCCCAAGTTCATCAAGCTTGCCGAGTCAAGAAACCAGATGAACTATTATGTCCGCGGAACCTACACCCACTACAATATGGACTTTTCCGAGGATGTACTGCACCTTGCGGACCTCGGCTTCGAGCAGATCTCCGTTGAGCCCGTTGTCGCTCAGCCCACGGATGATTACGCACTGAAAAAGGAAGACCTTCCCTATCTCAAGGACCAGTATGACAAGCTTGCCCACGAGATGATCATCAGGAGAAAGAACGGCAAGCCCTTCAATTTCTTCCATTTCATGATCGACCTTTCCGGCGGCCCCTGTGTCTATAAGAGACTTTCCGGATGCGGTTCGGGATGTGAATATATGGCCGTTACCCCCTGGGGAGACCTCTATCCCTGCCACCAGTTTGTCGGAAACGAGAAATTCCTTATGGGAAATGTGGATACCGGCGTTACCAAGCCCGAGATCGCCGAAAAGTTCTCGGCATGTAATGTTTACCAGAAGCCTGCCTGCAGGGACTGCTTTGCAAGGTTCTATTGCAGCGGCGGATGTGCAGCCAATTCCTACAATTTCCACGGAAATATCCTTGATTGCTATGAAGTAGGCTGCGAACTCGAGAGAAAGCGTGTTGAATGCGCCATCATGCTCAAGGTTGCCGAGAACTTCGGCGAGGGCTTTGAAGACAGCGTGGAAAGCGATGAAAACGCTTCCTTAGATTGATTTTTCTTTAATTAGGTAGTAATATCTTTTTGTTTGGTTTTTTGCACTTTAAATTTGAAAGGAAAGTATTTGTCATGAAAAAGAGTAAGGCTCTCCTCATTATCATCGTAGTACTTGCCCTTACACTGGGAATAGGCTACATGGATATTTGGGGCTACGACGGAAACGGCGCAGGAAATGCATCCGATATCAAGCTCGGACTTGATCTCGCCGGCGGTGTCAGTATCACTTATCAGGTTGTCGGAGAAGAGAATCCTTCCGAGACCGATATGTCCGATACCATTTACAAGCTTCAGCAGAGAGTTTCAAACTATTCGACCGAAGCTCAGGTTTATCAGGAAGGCTCCAACAGGATCGCGATCGAGATCCCCGGTGTTACCGATGCGGAAGCCATTCTTTCACAGCTTGGTCGTCCCGGAGCACTCTATTTTATCAGCGCTACCGATTCCGACGGAAATGCCAACTATTCCCAGCAGCCCGTATTTGCCGAGGATGGCTCTTATGCATATGAATATGCTCTCAATAAGCCCATTGATGAGCTTATCGCAGACGGATCCGTTGTCATCACCGGTACCGATGTTACCGATGCAAGAGCTGTTGTCACTCAGGACAACATGAAGAACAATAAGTATGCCGTATCACTTTCACTTACTCCCGATGCAGCCATAAGATTCGCAACTGCTACCGAGAGAGCGGTAGCACGCGGACATGAGACAATCGGTATCTATTATGACGGTGCATTCGTAAGTGTTCCCAGAGTCGACGAAGCAATCTACAACGGTGATGCTTCGATCTCCGGATCTTTTACTTATGAAGAAGCTGAGAACCTTGCTTCCACCATCCGTATCGGCGGACTTTCACTCGAACTCGAAGAGCTCCATTCCAAGGTTGTCGGTGCACAGCTCGGTGTGGATGCCATCAACACTTCCCTTAAAGCAGGTGCCATCGGTCTTGCAATCGTTGCGGTCTTTATGATCATCATCTACTTTATCCCCGGTCTTGCATCAGCGATCGCTCTTTGCTTCTATGTTGCACTGATCGTACTTCTTCTTATCGGATTTAATGATGTGCTTACGCTTACCCTTCCCGGTATCGCAGGTATCATCCTTTCAATAGGTATGGCGGTTGATGCCAACGTTGTCGTATTCGCTCGTATCAGAGAGGAACTCGGCAAAGAAGCAAGTGTTGAAGACGCTATCAATACCGGTTATGCCAAGGCTCTTTCCGCGATCATCGACGGTAACGTCACAACCCTTATCGCAGCGGTTGTCCTTATGCTTCTCGGACCTTCCAATGTAAAGGGCTTCGCACAGACACTTGCACTCGGTATCGTCGTTTCGATGTTCACAGCACTCTTTGTTACCAAGTGGCTCATGAAGGCACTGTATGCCCTCGGCCTTAAGTCGGTTGTTCTTTACGGAAAAGGAAAAGAAAAGAAGACCATCGATTTCCTCAGCAAGAAAGCGATCTTCATCGTTCTTTCCGTTCTCGTTATCATTGCAGGCTTCGTGTTCATGGGAATCAACAAGAGTGCAGGAAAAGGTGCTCTGAACTACTCACTTGATTTCGTAGGCGGAACCGCAACCACCGTAGACTTTAATGAGAATTACACTCTCCAGCAGCTTAACGATACCGTTGTTCCCGAGATCGAAGCGGTCACCGGAAGCAACGTTCAGGTTCAGACAGTACAGAACTCCAACGAAGTTATCTTCAAGACCTCAACTCTTGAGTCTTCCGTAAGACAGGCTCTTGAGCAGATGTTCATGGAGAAGTTCGGAGCTGCTTCGACAAGCATCCAGACAGAGACCATTTCCTCGACCATCTCCGATGAGATGAAGAGAGATACGATCATCGCGGTTATCGTTGCGATCCTCTGCATGCTCGTTTATATCAGGATCAGATTCAAGGATTTCAGATTCGGTTTCTCATCCGTACTTGCGCTTGTTCACGACGTACTCGTTGTACTTGCATTCTATGCGGTTGCAAGAGTATCCGTAAGCAACACCTTCGTAGCTTGTATGCTCACCATCGTCGGTTATTCGATCAATGCTACGATAGTTATCTTTGACCGTGTACGTGAGAATATGGCTAATTCCGGAAAGAGCGATATCGTTTCGATAGTCAATAAGAGTGTCACCCAGACGCTTTCAAGAAGTATCTTCACTTCACTGACTACCTTCGTAATGGTCGCACTTCTCTATGTGCTCGGTGTTTCAAGCATCAAGGATTTCGCCCTTCCTCTTATGGTAGGTATCGGATGCGGATGCTACTCATCAGTATGTCTTGCCGGTGCTTTCTGGGTCATCCTTACTCAGAAGTTCCCCGCTAAGGCCAAGAAATAATAAAGACCATATCAATGCTTACGGGGGCGATCATCGTCCCCGTATTTTGTTCTATGCGTCACCCGCGGATTGAATGTAAGTAGCATTAGAAAATTATGGAAAAGTGGATCGAGATCAGAAAAAGCGGTGATTTTGTGGAATGGGGAAACAAGCTCGGTATTGATCCCCTGTGCGCCCGCATCATCAGAAACCGCGGAATAGAAAACGTCAGTGAGGCTGAGGACTACCTTAACGGCGACCTCGGGCTTCTTCACGATCCTTTTCTTTTGCCCGATATGGAAAAAGCCGTTAAGGCACTCTGTGATGCCATGGAAGCGGGAGATAAGATCCGTATCATCGGCGATTATGATGTCGACGGTGTTACATCAACGGCTATCCTGGTCAAATGCATTTCAGCTGCCGGAGGAGATGTATCCTATTCGATTCCCAACCGCCTTCGTGACGGATACGGCATCAATGACGATCTTGTGAGGAAGGCTTCCGATGAAGGCGTTAAGCTCATCATAACCTGTGACAACGGCATTGCCGCCGCTCCCCAGGTAAAGCTTGCATATGAACTCGGTCTGAAGGTCATTGTTACCGACCATCACCAGGTTCCCTTTTCGGAAGAAGGAGATGAGAAAAAAGAGATACTTCCCGAATGTGAAGCCGTAGTAGATCCACACAGAAACGGCAGTGAATATCCTTATAAGGGTATCTGCGGTGCGATGGTCGCATATAAGTTTATGACAGCTCTTGCAGGCCGTAAAAAGAGTACGGAGCTGGATTCGGCACTTGATGAATCCGTACAGTTTGCCGCACTCGGTACCGTATGCGATGTTATGGAGCTTACGGATGAGAACAGGTATCTTGTACGTGAAGGGATAAAGCGTATCAAGACAACGGATAATGCAGGCCTCAGGGCTCTTATGAGCGCCAATTCACTTGATGCGTCCCGTATAAGTACATATTCTCTTTCCTTTGTCATAGGACCGTCGATCAATTCCACGGGAAGACTTGAGCAGGCCGGCAATTCCGTAAAACTGCTTTTGTCGGATGATTACGACGAATGCCTGAAGGAAGCGGCTCATATCAAGGATCTTAACGATCATCGCAAGAATATGACCGTAACGGGCCTCGATAATGCGATAAAGCTCATCGAAGAAAAGAATATGCTCGACGATAAGATCCTCATCGTCTTTCTTCCCGATGTACACGAAAGTATTGCGGGACTGGTTGCAGGCAAACTGAAGGAAAACTTTAACCGTCCTGCCTTGGTCATCACAAGAGGAGAGGACGGTCTCAAAGGATCCGGAAGGTCCATTCCCGCCTATAACATGTTTGAAAAGCTTTCCGAAGTAAAGGAGCTCTTTACCAAGTTCGGCGGTCATGCGATGGCTGCGGGTTTTTCGCTTGAAGAAAAGAATCTGGATGAGCTTTCGGAAAGGCTTAAAGCTTCCTCGGGACTTACGGATGAAGATCTTGTGAGGGAAGTAAGGTTTGATGCCTGCGTTCCCCTTGAATATGCTTCCGTACAGCTTGTAAAGGACATAGCAAAGCTTGAGCCTGTGGGAGTCGGTAATCCCGGTGCGCTTTTTGCATGTCCCAAAGTGAAGATCGCAGGCGTTTCCCGTATGGGAAAGGAAGGAAAATACGGAAGCCTTACCGCATTATCGGGCGGAAAGAGATTCAGGCTGATATATTTCGGAGATATGGATGCTTTTGAAGGGTATCTGAACGAAAAATATGGCGAAAAAACCACTTCGGAATTGTGTGCCGGAAAGACACAAATTGACCTTGATATATGTTTTGAGGTCGGTTTAAACGAATTTCGTGGAAACGAAAGCGTTGATTTTAAGATGAAATATTACCGATAAATGCGATAAATACGGGCTTTTTCAGGAAACTGGAAATATGTTTATAGTTTCTTAATTAATTTTATATTTTTTTAGTTGTTTTGACATATTTTTGACACAATTTTGCTTTAACATATGTATCAAGATAACTAATAAAGTTAGTTATTCTCCCCCCTCATAAGAAACGGAAAAGAGCATCGGTCACCCCGGTGCTCTTTTTCGTTGTACCCGAAACATGGGATTATTTCTGCTTATTTTAGGATGCCACTATATAAAATCTCTCCTTATTTCGGCGCCAGGCGGAAATTCTTATATAAGCAATCTAAAGCTCATGCCGCAGGTGATTTGATTTTCTGACCCGATACCGGGATCTGAAAATCAAACACCAGGCGAGCGAATTTCTCGCAGGCGCCTCAACGTCGACGATTTTATATAGTGTCATCCTTGAAAAAACGGAACTGCTCACATGTTTGCAGTCGTTGAGAGAAAGAGCCTTATGGGGTATAATATTTGAGCGGAGATACAGAGTTGGAAACAGGTGTAAAGTATGCGGACGTCTGCATAGATGTCAGCATTGAAAAACTTGATAAACCGTTCAGTTACCGGATACCGGAAAGGTTATCCGGTATTATTTGCGTGGGAAGCAGAGTAAGAATTCCTTTCGGTGCGGGTAATACCGAGAAAAAGGGGTATGTCATCGCAATAAAGGACGATACCGAATACGATCCGGACAAGGTAAAGGATATCCTTGGGCTTGTTGAAGGCAGCATGGGTGCGGAGGACAGAAGCTTTGAGATTGCCGCGTTCATTAAGGATACGTATGGCGGAACACTTTCCCAGGCACTCAAGGCTGTAATTCCCGCCAAAGCCAAGGCTAAGCCCGTCGAGATCAAGACTCTTGTAAGAAAGATGGAAAAGGACGAGCTTCTTGCACTTGCCTCGGAGGCTAACAGAAAAAACCAGAGAGCGAAGGAAAACCTTCTCCGTGCACTTATGGAAAATGACAGGATCCCTTCATCCTGGATATCCGGAAAACTCAGGGTGAGCGCTGCCACCGTGAACAGCCTTATAAAGAGCGGTGCCGCATATTATGAGACTTCATCCGAATACAGAAAGCCCTCCGTATCCGAGATGGAAAAGAAGAACGTATCCCTCAATGATGAACAGTCCGTGATAGTCGGTGCTATAGATAAGGATATTGAAGAGGGAAGAGGCGGAAGCTTTCTTATCCACGGAGTCACGGGAAGCGGAAAAACCGAAGTTTACCTTCGGCTTGCGGAAAAATGCGTACTTCTGGGCAAGCAGGTGATCTTTCTTATCCCTGAGATTGCCCTCACATACCAGACTCTTGCAAGATTTTATGCAAAATTCGGCGACAGAGTGAGCGTTCTGAACTCATCCATGTCTGCAGGGGAAAAATTCGACCAGTGCGAAAGAGCAAGAAACAGGGACATCGATATCATCATAGGTCCCAGATCCGCGCTGTTTACGCCGTTTCCCAATATAGGACTCATCATAATGGACGAAGAGCATGAGTCCAGCTATAAATCGGAGAGCACTCCCAGGTATCATGCAAGAGAGGTTGCAAAAAAGCTCTGTGAACTGTCCGGAGCTACCTTTGTGATGGGTTCCGCAACCCCTTCACTTGAAAGTTATACCGCAGCTATCGCCGGTGATATCACTCTTTTTAAGATGAAAGAGAGGGCAACGGGAATAGGCCTTCCGCAGACCGAGATCATAGATCTCAGGAAAGAACTTTCAGGCGGAAACAGGTCCATGTTCTCGAGATCCCTCAAGGCACATATGGACGAAGCCCTGGCAAAGGGAGAGCAGGTGATGCTCTTTTTGAACAGAAGGGGCTTTTCGGGCCAGGTATCCTGCAGGGAATGCGGTAAAGTCATAATGTGTCCCCATTGTGAGGTTCCCATGTCACTTCACGGCAGTTCAAAGCTGGTCTGCCATTACTGCGGAGAGATAACGGAAAAGCCCGCAAAATGCCCGTCCTGCGGCTCATCCTACCTCGCAGCCATCAAGGCGGGAACGGAACAGGTCGAGGACCGAATAGTCAAGATGTATCCGGGCGTAAAGGTCCTGCGTATGGACAAGGATACTACTTCCGCAAAGGGCTCATATGATAAGATCCTGTCTTCTTTTGCCAATGGGGAAGCACAGATACTTATAGGAACACAGATGATCGTAAAGGGGCATGATTTCCCGAATGTAACGCTCGTCGGAATTCTTGCCGCGGATCTTTCACTCGGCGTGCCCGATTACAGGGCTTCCGAAAGAACCTTCCAGCTTCTTGCACAGGCCTGCGGAAGAGCGGGCAGAGGCGATAAGCCGGGCCTGAGCATAATCCAGACCTACCAGCCGGAGCATTACGCGGTAAAATGCGCCGCCGCACAGGATTATGAAGCCTTTTTCGAAGAGGAGACCGCATACCGTGAAGCGGCCGCGTATCCTCCCGCAACACATATGCTCTGCATCCAGTTATTCGGTCTCGACCAAAAGAAGACGGCTCTTCTTGCTGAAGAACTGTCAGATGTGATAAAGTCTAAAGGTCCGGTCAGGATTCTGGGTCCCGCACCTGCCAATATCATGAAGGTCAAGGACTATTACAGATATGTTATATATGTAAAGAATGCAGGGCTGGACAGGCTTTCCTTTGTCAGGAGCGTATCCGAGGAGTTTTTCAAAGATAAGGACATGGGGCAGATGTTCGTGCAGTTCGATCTCGACCCCATGAATCAGATTTAATAAGAGGTAAAGAAAATGGCACTCAGAAATATCAGAGAATTCGGCGATCCCGTCCTCAATAAGGTCTGCATCGAGGTCAAGGAGATGACGGATCGCAATAAGCAGCTCATAGATGACATGTTTGAGACCATGTATGATGCAAACGGTGTCGGACTTGCGGCTCCCCAGGTGGGAGTTTTGAAGCGCATAGTGGTGATCGATACTACGGGTGAAGATCCCCTTGTTCTCATCAATCCTAAGATCGTAGAGCAGGACGGTGAGCAGACAGGATACGAAGGATGTCTGAGCCTCCCCGGAAAAACGGGTATCGTTACAAGGCCCGAACACGTCAAGGCTGTTGCTCTTGACAGGGATATGAACCCCATTGAGATCGAAGGTGAAGGACTTCTTGCAAGAGCTATCTGCCACGAGCTTGAGCACCTTGACGGCCATCTCTATACCGAAAAGCTCGAAGGTGAGCTTATGGACACCGAATCCCTTGCGGATGACGAAGACGAAGAAGAAATCCCCGAAGAGGAGTAAAGTAAGTTGAAGATTCTGTTTATGGGAACTCCGGATTTTGCGGCCGGAAGCCTTAAAAGTCTTATAGATGCCGGTTATGAAATATCAGCTGTTATTACTCAGCCCGACAGACCGAAGGGAAGGAGCGGAGCTCCCGTTTTCTCGCCTGTTAAGGAGGTTGCGGTAGCCGCAGGCATTCCCGTTCTCCAGCCCGAGAGGATCAAAAGACCCGAGGAGACCGCAAAGCTTTTGGAGTATCCCGCCGATATCTATGTGGTCGCTGCATTCGGCCAGATCCTTTCAAAAGAAATACTTGAACAGCCGAAATACGGATGCATAAATGTTCATGCTTCGCTGCTTCCTAAATACCGCGGAGCATCTCCGATCCAGAGAGTGATTCTTGACGGTGAAAAAGAGACCGGAATCACCATAATGCAGATGAACGAGGGACTCGATACCGGGGATATACTCTATCAAAAGAAATATGAGCTCGCACCCGATGAGACCTTCGAAACCCTCCATGATAACCTTATGGACCTGGGCGGAAAGGCTCTTCTCGAGGCGCTTCCTCTTATAGAAGAGGGTAAAATAACCCATGTTACCCAAGACGATTCACTCAGCTGTTATGCCCCTCTTATCAAAAAAGAAGACGGACTCATCGATTTTACAAAGACAGCAGGACAGATAGATGCACAGATCCGTGCATTCAATCCCTGGCCCGGAGCATTCACACGTCTTGACGGAAAAACACTCAAGATCTGGGAGGCTTCGCTTTCCGATAAGACCGGTAAGCCGGGTGAGATCGTAGATGTTGATAAGAATTCTTTTACCGTTGCATGCTCTGAAGGTTCGATCCGCGTCATGTCACTTCAGGCTGAAGGAAAAAAGAGAATGGATACCTCCGCATTTCTCCTCGGCAATAAGCTGAGCTGCGGAACTGTCCTCGGATGATCAAAGATGGATAATGTCAGATCAATTGCCCTGGATGCCCTGATGGAAGCAGAAGAGGCAAAAGGCGGATACGGCAATTTAATAACTAGCGTTCTGAATAAATATGATTATCTTGACCGGCGTGATAAGGCGTTCATCAAGCTCCTTTTCGAGGGAACTATCGAGCGCCGTATAACGCTGGATTTTATTTTGGACAGAAAGTCTTCCGTAAAGACTTCCAAGATGAAACCTGTTATAAGGAATATCCTCAGGATGGGAGTGTACCAGATCCTGTTCACAGATGCACCGGGTTATGCCGTTGTAAAAGAGTCGGTAAATCTGGCAGGCAAGAGAGGCTTCAAAGGACTGGGCGGATTTGTAAACGGAGTTCTCAGAGGTATGCTCAGGGATGTGGAAGCATCCGGAGCCAAAGATAACAGGCGATATGAAATATTCCTTCCAAAGCCCGGTCAGTATTCACATGAGACATATCTCGGAATCAAATATTCCCTTCCCGGTGACATAGTAAATATCTTTACCGGTGAGTATGGGGAGAGAGCAGAAAAGATCCTCGAAGCCATGAGCGTTATCAGGGGAGTGTCGATCAGGTTCAGATCCGGTCTCAGTGATGAAGAAAGAGAAGCGGCTGTAAATGCCATTAAAGAAACGGGTGTTACTTTAAAACGGGATCCGAAGGTTCCCTTTGTTTATCAGGCATATCATACCGGTGATCTCCGAAGTCTTCCCGGATATGACGAAGGACTGTTCAATGTCCAGGATGTAAGCTCATGCAAAGCGGTACTTGCCGCCGGCATAAAAGAAGGGGATAAAGTGCTCGACTGCTGTGCGGCACCCGGCGGAAAAACAATTCTTGCATCAGAACTTGCAAAATCGAACGGAAAAGTCACTTCATGTGATGTTTCTGAAGCCAAAGCCTCGATCATAAGAGAGAATATCGAAAGACTGAAATGCGAAAATGTGGATGTACTCGTCAGGGATGCATCGGTTCATCATCCGGAATCCGACGGAGCATATGACGTGGTGATCCTGGATGTACCCTGCAGCGGTCTCGGTGTAATAGGAAAAAAGCGAGACATCAAATATAACCTTACCGGAGAAGGACTCGATTCCCTGACAGGACTTCAGAGAAAGATCATCGACGCTTGCGTGCCCTATGTCAGAAAGGGTGGAACACTTCTTTATTCGACATGCACGGTGAGACGGGCCGAGAATGAAGAACAAGTGTTATATATAACCGATAACTATGATTATGAAACAGTCGGTACTCCGGTACAGCTTCTTCCCGACGAAGCCGAGCAGGATGGATTTTTCTACTGCGTGCTCAGAAGGAAATAATATTTTCGTGGGACTTTCCATACGTCCCGCACTGAATTATGAAAGATATAAAATCGCTTACACTGTCACAATTGAAAGATGAGATGGCCCTGATCGGAGAGAAGCCTTTCCGTGCCGGACAGATATATAAGTGGCTCCATGTAAAGCTTGTAAGTTCTTTCTCGGAGATGACCGATCTGTCCGCCGCTCTGAGGGATAAGCTTTCGGCTGAATATGAGATCACGGATCTGAAACAGCTTCAGGTTCAGGTGTCCAAGGATGACGGAACAAGGAAATATCTTTTCGAACTTGCCGATGGAAATACCGTCGAAAGTGTTCTGATGAGATATCACCACGGTAACTCAGTCTGCATATCTTCCCAGGTCGGCTGCAAGATGGGGTGCAAGTTCTGTGCATCGACTATAGGAGGATGTATAAGAAGTCTCGAGCCCTCCGAGATGCTGGATCAGATATATAAGATAACAAACGATATCAATGAAAGAGTATCAAATGTTGTCGTAATGGGCATGGGAGAACCCATGGATAATTTTGATAATCTCATACGTTTCATAACATTAGTTACTGATGAAAACGGTCTGAACATCTCCCAGAGAAATATCACCGTATCAACCTGTGGGCTTGTCCCGGAGATCAGAAAACTTGCTGATCTTCATCTTTCGATAACATTAGCTATTTCATTGCACGCCGGAACGGATGAGAAGCGAAAAGCACTGATGCCGATCGCAAATAAGTACTCGCTTGCTGAACTGATCGATGCATGTTCTTATTATTTTAAGGAAACGGGAAGAAGACTGACTTTTGAATATGCCCTTATCGCCGGGGTTAATGATACCACTGAGGATGCCGACGAGATAGCCTCTCTTGCAAGAAAAGTTTCAGCTCACGTAAACCTCATTCCGGTCAATCCGGTTACCGAGACGGGGTTCAGGCCCACATCCGGCAAAGACACTAATGCTTTTAAGCAGGCCCTTGAGAAAAGAGGGGTCAATTCAACCGTCAGACGCGAGATGGGAAGGGATATCGACGGTGCCTGCGGACAGCTCAGAAAGCGCATGTCGGAAAAGTGAATATGTGTTTGGGAGGCAGCTGAGGCTGCCTCTGATTTATTTGATTTATACCCTGAATAATGGTAAAATCTACCCGCTATGGGCATTTATTCCATAAGCGATAAAAGGACAAAAAGGTGCTTAAAGTATTTTCGTGTTCCGATACGGGACTCATGAGAAAAAACAATCAGGACTGTGTTTACACCTCGGACCTTCCGATGGGCGACCTTCTTAATGTTTTTATCGTCGCGGACGGCATGGGTGGGCATGCAGCTGGGGAGATGGCTTCACGCACGGCGGTCAATACAATGATCGACAGTATCAAAGCCTCCAATGAAAGCAATCCTTCAATCTCCCTTAAGAATGCGGTACTGAAAGCCAACAAGGCCGTTTACGAACTTTCGGTTGAGGAGACGATAGCCGAGGGAATGGGAACGACTGTGGTAGCCTGCACCTTTATAGAGAATGTTGTCCAGGCGGTCAATGTGGGTGACAGCAGGATGTACGTCATCACCCCCAGGGACATAAAACAGATCACGGTAGATCATTCGCTTGTTGAAGAGATGATCCGCAGGGGTGGTCTTACAAGGGAAAAAGCGAGATCCCATCCGGAAAAGAACGTGATCACAAGGGCAGTCGGTATCAAGCCCGATGTTGAACCCGATATCTACACCCATATATTGGAAAGCGGTGATACGGTCATGCTCTGTACCGACGGACTTACCAATATGGTCACGGATGACAGGATCAGGCAGATAATCAGCGGTTCACCCGATGTGGCGTCAGCTGCGGAAAAACTTATTAAAGAAGCAAATGAGAACGGCGGACTCGATAACATTTCCGTAGTGCTCATCAGATATGAGGATAATTAAGTCATGGTCAAGATCGGAATGACAATCGCAGACCGCTACGAGATACTCGAGAAGATCGGTACCGGCGGAATGGCCGACGTATATAAGGCTGTCGATAACAAGCTTTCCAGAAACGTAGCCGTCAAGGTGCTCAAGCAGGAATTTTCCGAGAACGAGAATTTCGTTTCCAAGTTCCGCGTAGAAGCACAGGCAGCTGCGGGACTGATGCATCCCAACGTGGTCAATGTTTATGATGTAGGCGAAGAAGCAGACATCTACTACATTGTAATGGAGCTTGTCGAGGGTATCACTCTCAAGAAGTACATCGAAAAGAAGGCCCGTCTTTCTTTTGAGGAAGCGGTCAGCATCGCTATCCAGGTAGGTATGGGTATCGAGGCCGCTCACGAAAAGCACATCATCCACAGGGATATCAAGCCCCAGAATATCATCATTTCCCTTGCGGGTAAGGTTAAGGTTACGGATTTCGGTATCGCAAAGGCCGCAACCAGTAATACCATAACCTCCAACGTAATGGGATCTGTTCACTATACTTCACCCGAGCAGGCGAGAGGCGGTTACTCCGATGAAAAGAGTGATATCTATTCACTCGGTGTTACCATGTTCGAAATGCTCACGGGAAGGGTTCCTTTCAACGGTGAGACAACCGTTGCCATCGCCATCAAGCATATCCAGGAGCCCATGCCTTCTCCCAGGGATTTCGTTCCCGAGATTCCCTATTCACTCGAAGACATAGTCCTTAAGTGCTGTGAAAAATCTCCCGACCGCAGATATCAGAATATGCAGGAGCTTGTTGAGGATCTCAAACAGTGCCTGCTCACTCCCGATGCCGATTTCGTAGTCCGCTCAGGCATTGAGAACGAAAGTACCAGGGCCGTGACTGACGAAGAGATGGAAGAGATCAAGAACAGCACTGCGGATTACGGCGATTATTATCCCGAAGAGATCTCTAATACCGCTCAGATGAGACTTGCCGAAAGCGAATACTACGGCGATGAAGAAGATGATGACGAGGGTATGGGACATCGCTCCGGCGATTATGACGGACCTTCCAGAATGGAGAAGATCACCACGGCTCTTTCGATACTTGCGGGTATCGTTATCGTAATGATCATTATCTTCCTTGCCGTCAAGATCATCGGAAACAGGATGGATTCGAGCGGAAACGGGGGCGAAGGCGGAAGTAATGTGATCATCAACGACCAGGGTCAGGGAACCGTGGAAGTAAAAGAAGTGATCATGCCCTCAGTTGTGGGCTCTGATATTGAAAGCGCCAAGAATGCTCTTGTTGCACTCGGCATCAATCCCCTTGTCGATTTCCAGGAGTCGGAGACCATCGCTTCCGGAATCGTCATCAGCTGTGATGTCGAAGCGGGAACCACGATCATCTCCGGAACCAATGTCAATCTGCTTGTCAGCTCCGGTACCGATTCCGTAGAAATGCCCGATGTTGTGGGCAAGACCGTAAACGAAGCAAAGCTCACGCTCGAACTCAGCGGCTTTACCGTAAATCTGGATGAGGCAAGCTCGGACGAAGTACCCCAGGGCTATGTCATCTCCACCAATCCCGAAGCAGGTGTAATGGCCGCAAAGGGTGTGTCGGTAACCGTTACGGTCAGCGTAGGTGCAACCGACGTCAAGGTAAGGGTTCCCCGCATCATCGGTCTCGATGAAACGGATGCCACCGTTACCTGTATAGAAAATGAACTCAGCATAGGCAGGATCACCTATGTTCCTTCTGCTGATATCCCCGCAGGCATGGTATGCTCGCAGTCGCTTGCGGAAGGCACATATGTCAGCGAAGGAGCTGTTATCGATTTTGAAGTAAGCTCGGGTCCCGAGGTGCATACTTATAAGTGTAACCTCAATGTATCCGCGCCTTCATCGACCGAGGCTCCCGATTATATCAGCGGTACCGAGGTTAAGCTCAGACTGGTAGGTTCGGACGGAAAGGTACTTCTTGAGCAGACCACAAGGGAATTCCCTTACACATCGAATTTCTATGGAATAGGATGTCCTTCAGGTATCCTTACCATTACTTATACCGTCACCACCGAACCTACGACGGACAGCAACGGAAATGCAATTCCCGGAACTACTGTAGAGAAATCCTTCACAAGAGAGATCATTTTCACACAGGAAGATACTTGATGGATTCCGTTAAGGGCAAGATAATCAAAGGCATCGGAGGCTTCTATTACGTAGCCTCGGGTTCGGTTGTATATGAATGCAGAGCAAAAGGGGCTTTCCGAAAGGAAGGCCTCAAGCCGCTTGTAGGGGATGATTGCATGATAGATGTGATCGATCCGGATAAGAATATAGGTAATGTTTCGGAGATCCTTCCGAGGAAGAATTCTCTTTTCAGGCCGGAAGTAGCAAATGTTGATATGATACTTATCATATTTGCAGTGAAAGATCCGGATCCATCTCTTAATCTGTTAGATAGATTCCTCATTAATCTGGAAAAAGAAAAACTGCCCTGTGTCATAGCTTTCAACAAAGAGGATATCGATACCGATTCGATCGGATCGGAATTCGTATCGGTCTACAGGAAGGCGGGATATGACGCAAGACTCATAAGCGCAAGGACCGGAGAGGGCTTCGAAGAACTTGAAAAGTCTCTGAAAGGAAAGACCACGGCGCTTGCGGGACCGAGCGGAGCGGGCAAATCATCCACGATAAACAGACTCTTCGGAAAAGAGATCTCGGAAACCGGAGAGATAAGCAAGAAGATAAGCAGGGGAAAGAACACCACTAGACATTCCGAGCTGTTCATGATCGCAGGGGACACATATATCTGCGACACACCGGGCTTTACGAGCTTTGAGAACAGGGATGTGACCGAAGAAAACCTCTGGACCTTCTATCCCGAATTTGCAAAATACGAGAAAGACTGCAGATTCGCCGGATGCTCACATGTTTACGAAAATGACTGCGGTATCAAAGCGGGCGTGGAGAACGGGGAAATCCCACGCATCAGATATGAGAATTACTGCAGGATATATGAGGAACTGGCTTCAAGGAAAAAATACTGATCTTTTTTCAAAACAGGAGGTACACCTATGAAGATCTATGTCAATGTTAATGCTGCACGTGGGGGAAACGGCAGCAAAGAGTCTCCTTTCAAAGCCATCCAGGATGCGGCAAATATCGCCGTAGCCGGAGATGAAGTCATCGTTGCTCCCGGAATCTACAGGGAGTATGTAAATCCCAGGAATGCAGGCCGTGAAGATGCAAGGATCACCTACACATCGGAGAAGCCTTTAAAGGCTGTTATCACCGGTGCGGAGGTTGTTACCGATTGGAAAAAATTCAAAGGTTCCACCTATGTGACAAGAATAGATAATTCCGTATTCGGCGCTTACAACCCCTATATTCAGGAGGTTGAAGGCGACTGGTATTTTGCGGACAATCATATGCATACCGGTAATGTATTCCTCAATGACCGTATGATGTATGAGACTGCTACGCTTCAGGAATGCCTTGACGGCAAGGTATACGAAAGAAGCTGGGAGCCCGAGTTCTCGGTTTACAAGTGGTACTGCGAGCAGGATAAGAAGACTGATGAGACCGTGATCTATGCGAACTTTAAGGACAAGGATCCTAAGAAGGAGAAGGTGGAGATAACGGTCCGCAGAAACTGCTTCATGCCCACCGAAAAGTACAGAAGCTACATCACCCTTTCCGGCTTTACCGTATGTAAGGCTGCAACCACATGGGCTCCTCCCGCTGCATTCCAGGACGGAATGATCGGTGCTCACTGGTCAAAAGGATGGATAATCGAAGACTGTGATGTATACGGATCAAAGTGCTGCGGTATTTCCTTCGGCAACTATTCCCAGGAAAACAATGACAATTACTTCTTCCATAAGCATGTAAAGAGTCCCACACAGATGGAGAGAGATGCTGTATGCCGTGCACAGTATGACGGCTGGACCAAGGAGACCGTCGGCGGACATATCGTAAGAAGATGTCATATCCATAACTGTGAGCAGACCGGTATCGTAGGAAGAATGGGATGCGTATTCTCAATAATCGAGGATAACCACATCCATCACATCAACAATATGCAGCAGCTCGGAGGTGCGGAGATCGCAGGTATCAAGTTCCATGCTGCGATCGATGTTATCTTCCGCAGAAACCATATACATCACTGCTGGATGGGAATCTGGTGTGACTGGCAGGCACAGGGAACGCGTATCACTCAGAACTTCCTGCACGATAACTGCTTCCCCGAGTTCATCAAGGCAGGTCCCGACCGTTTTGACCAGGATCTTTTCGTCGAGGTAGGACATGGTCCCACACTTATCGACAACAATATCCTTCTTTCACCCTGCTCACTGCGTATAGCCACACAGGGTGTTGCGATGGTACATAACCTTGTCTGCGGATCGTTTGTCATGGTCGGTGGCGGCGTCGATTCCATCGTTAACGGACAGCGCGAGCCACGCTATACTCCTTACCACATAGCACACCGTACCGAGGTTCTCGGTTTTATGACGATCCTTCACGGTGATGACAGGTTC
>JAEEGL013460697.1_pt1 | contig 19417 bp, 20 predicted proteins | sample 9134231 | NCBI WGS metagenome assembly JAEEGL01 (sample SAMN16246548, study PRJNA631951) | gut metagenome | biome: gut microbiome; feature: rumen; material: fiber-attached | host: Bos | place: Iran: Karaj | collected 2018-10
CACATCGACAACATCACTCAATTTCACTTCACCCGTTTCCAGTGCAGCGAGCAATGATGCCGTTTTCGTCAGCGATCCTAATTCCTGTTGATATGCGAAGTTCTTGCATGGTTGGAATTTACCTTCGAAGTTTCGTTCACGCCCCACCATTGCCACAATCTCGCCTGTTTGTACCTCCATCACTATAACCTGTCCTTGCATGCCATTGATAGAGTCTAACCATAAAGTCATCAGAGAGTCCACACATTCCTGCAGTTCTGGCACGATGGTTGGCTCACCTGGAGTCTTCCTAACCTGTCCCTCTTGGTCATCTGCAAATATATTATGCCCCCAGACACCTAACGCTACGACTATAGCTATGATTGCGATGGCATATACTGCTATTGTCCACTTTTCACGTTTGCTCAACTTCCGGGATTTACCCAACACCTGTAGTTCGTCGTCTCTCATAGTTTCTCCTCCTTTCCTGCTTTAGATTCAATATACACTTTCAGCTGCTTCAGAGCCTCCTTCGATGCCTGAAGCATAAAGGCCTGATTCAGTGCCATGTCCGACATGATCAGCGTCTGGCTGTTCACGTTGATCTTAAAAATGTAATCTCTGTTGATGATCAGCTGCTTACCAATACGGATGAACGTCTCAGCCTCCTTACCCAGCTGCTTCTCTATCAGTTCCTGACAATGGGCCAGATTCATCGTAAACACATGCTCCGTCTTATCGTGCAGCACCATTGTCGAATAGTTGCCATCCGATTTGACATACACCACTCGCTCTGGCTTCACCCTCACGAGTTCGTTTACATTCGATATGATCAGTACCTTGCTGCCCATTCACCTTATTTATAATTTATAATAACACGATGCAAAGATACACCATCTTTTTAGATTCTCACTCACACCATCGTCTTTGTTAGCCATTTCTTAATAGCAACAAGATTGCGGGGATAAGAATCGCTACACATATTATAATAACATCCCTACCTAATAGCCGCCTTTTTTCTTTTGGATATACCATATTTACTTCTTTTGAAAAATAAAAATAGATTAGCCAAATCATAGCCACTACTATTCCTATTACAGATCTATTTATTATCTGTTCTTTTTCCAGCCCTGTAGCATTGATACTACCGAATAACAAATTGATGCAATTAATAAAGATGATAACCCCTAAATATGTATAAGACATATATACGGCATTAGGCCATTTCTGATATAATGCCAGAAAAGTATATAACGCAAGTGCACATTCAACAAATATGCATGCTTTTTCTCCCCAAAACAACAACAAGTTGCTCTTGTATTCATCAGGAATTTCACCTCCTAAAGAGGCGTTTGCAAGAAGAATTGTACCCACGATTAAATACGCATACATGAATAGGCCCAACCATGAGAAAACTCTTTTTTCATTAACATCTGTTTCCATAATGTCGCTGTTTAAAATTGTTATTACTGAAATCTACTATTCTCCATTATCTCTTTCAATGGCACACTGTGGCCTTTTATGCTCCAACATGAGAGGATTTTCCATTATTCATTTGTACTTATATTATTAGTTGCCTACAAAGTTACACTATCTTTTTAGATTCTCACTCACGAATTATCTCTGTTTGTACGAAACACCCCGATTGCTGTATGAAATCATAAATCACTTCTTCCCCAACAATGTTTTTATTATTACGTTACCGATTTTGCGTTCTATACCAGCCTTCGAGGTCGGTATGCCCGTCTCTCTGGCAATCTTTTGCTTTGCCTGCGAAATGCCCAGTGCCCGCTTTAGCGAGAAACTGAGACCAGGGATTGGTGTAGATTTCTTACTCATTAGTCCATTATTTCCTTATTCAAAAAATCAAATATGCTCTTAGTCTGATGCACCATCATATAATGATTATCATCCTTGTCATACATTAGGGCTACATTTGTCCCACATTTTTGCAAACGACTGGCTGCTCCAGGCAGTCCTGAAGCACTAGCATCTTTCCCACCTCCAATCATAATAACCTTTGCCTTGGATTTCTTGATGATATCACAGGACGTGGAGATGTAAGTAATGGTCCTGAATTGTTTCGAAAAACTACGTAAAGCCACATTAGATGCCGAGCCTCCATTACTTAATCCTATTAGGTGAAGATTGTTTTTGTCAATATGAAAACCTTCTGTCTCAAGATACGGAAGATATTTAGTGAAAATCCCTTGAATATCGTGATGTCCGAAAATGCCAGAAAGATCTCTTGTACCAATACTAACTACCAAACAATCTTCTAAACGTGATAATAATCCTTGATACATCTCCCAACTACCAAGATAGCCATGAGCAAAGAACACCACAGGATAAGCTTTTGTTTCATCAAAGTTTCTTGGTTTTATCACATAGATGCCATCATAATCTGTTCCAAACGTTTCATTCATCGTCTGTGCAATGGCAAATGAACCAGGATTGCTGCCTTGCAATGACAACATATTATAAGGAGCATAGAAAGTAAGTGCCATTCCGTTCCAGAAATCCTTCTGTGCATCACGAATAAACCTGCTACCTAAATTCTTGAACACAGGACTTAGCGATGCTGGTGGAAGTATAGCCGTCAGTTTCATTCCTGCATTCATCAGTTCTTCCTCTGGTAACAATGCGTTAATGGCATATACAGGCAATGGCGTACTAATACGTTCCCCTTTGTCGTTCAAATATATCAACTGCGACCGCCCACGTTGGAAATAATTCGGAATGGCAATGAAGATTGCCAATACCAATCCCCATGTCAAGAATGGATACCACTTTGACCATCTTCGTTTGAACCAACCACGATTCATCAACACAACCAGCAATAGGCTCAGCAACCTATACTGCCATGTTGCGAAAACCATAACGGCGCAGAACAGCAAAATAGCAATAAATATTTTTTTTATCATAAAACCGCTAATCAGAACCGTCTCGTATGGTTAATGTTCTCTTTTGTGGATTCAAATATACACCAAATCCCCATCTTTCAACCCCTTCCTCTTCCTTATCAGTACCAATCTTTCTGTATCCGTCATCAATTCTGAGCCATTTGCCCCGTTCACAAAGATTCTCCATATTATCTATCTGTGTTTTTGACAAAGGCTTATGGAAACGTAGTACTATTTCAAAGTCTTCATCAGGACCGCAAACCGTATGCTTAAATGTTGCCACATCAAATGACGGCCAGTCTGCGATACCCGTTCTCTCGCATAGTTGATCATGTGTATAATACTCGTTCTTTTCCTTTTGCGATAATTTCTCAAATTGCTGATTATGCCTCTCTGCAAATTCTGCCCCTAATACGTAATAAGCAAATATAACCATAAAGAAACCTATTGCGAACAAAGCCGAATATACAAAACAAAAAAATACTCGTATACGCTTCCTCCCTATATCATATAATCTTTTTAGCAGGAAGGCAACAATTACATGTGCTATACATAAGAAAAAGAAAGCGCCATCATTGAACGTCTCAACTAAAAAAAGGTCGCGCGACAAATATACGATTATAGGGTATCCTATTGATAACAAAGTCAACATACTACGGGCTTGTGTCACTCCCTTTTTTCCTAACCTCAATTGCCAGAACAAAGAGGAAACCACAATACCAACAGATAGTACAAGCAGTATTATCCACTGTACTTCTCCTTTATGTAAACTATAGTTAGAGTATAACCAATTCAATTGTTCCATATCATTTTACTGGTTTGAGTTACACTATTTATAATTATTCGAAAATGTATTCACCGCTTGTATCAAGGCGGGAATGTCAGTCTATTATCAACCTTTTGCTTTGCCTGCGAAATGCCCAGTGCCCGCTTTAGCGAGAAACTGAGACCAGGGATGGGCGTTGAATTCTTGCTCATAGACTTAATTATACCATCTTTATTGGAGATTTGTTTGTTATCACGAATGTTTGTTCTTCAACAACAACTGAATTTGCATACTTCTCAACGGAATCATTTTTATCCTTGTCATGAACATAAAAACACCATCTTGCATCATTCTTAATATAATTTGCTACAGTTTTAAAGTAAGGTCTATCAACATCGGAATATGAATGGCCATAAACAATTACTGACGAAACAGAAGACAAATCATTTAGAAATCCTTCTACTATTTTCTCTTTCAGAATAGTATTTACTGGTTTTTTGTTCTTTCTCAAATAATAGATAATAATTTCTTTAATCTGATCCTCATCATCTATATCACATTCATCCTCATCATAAGAATCATCTCCATATCCCATCACCAATTGTTCAGAACTTTCAACAGCACCATGAATATGAAGCACTTTGTCGGAAGGAATTTGGTAGAAGTTTTCAAGTATTCTCGTAAAATTAAAAGAGAGATAATAATCATCTCTGGACAAATCAAAAGTCTTTACGCATTTCGCTTCTTTTATACTATGTGCCCAATCATGTAGACAAGAAGGCAAAACATCTATAACATGCTTCAGCCTTTCTCCGCACTGATTGGAATCATGAGAACTATTTTCACCATTAATCTCATCATTACATTCTTGATAATTTATGGCAAACGTTAAGGCTTCTTCCAACTTAACACTTCCTAATGCCGATTCTATATCACTCCATTTACCTTCTCGAATAATGTTTGGATATAGTTTTTCAAAAGCGTCTACAAATGGAGCGTCACCATTTGCCACGAGCCAGTTATGGAAGTCTTCATACGAAGTTGGAAGGTGATGAGCTAGATCAAAGCCGTTACCAAGAATATACAATATAGGGGTATTCATGCATTGTTTGTTTTAATATATGCTGAAGGATTCTCGTTAATCTTGGCAAGTTCTTCTTCTCGCCACTTATCTATAGCAGTTTGTAAGAGTTCTGTCTGGGTCTTGGCAATTTTCTCCATTAATTCCATATTTGCCAGAACTTCTGCAGACCGCCTTTGAAGATTTTTCTCCGTAGAGATTTTCACTTCTGTATTGACTTTATCATTTAAATCAGAAATACGCTTATCTGACATAACCCTAATTCTATGTTTCTCTGCCTCAAGGATCTTTTCGTATGAGCCATCAGCAACCATCATCCTCATGAAAGTTGGAGCACATTCGATACTGACAAATAGAAGCGTGATAAATAGTGAAACCCAAAACAACTTTGGTATCTCAAGAGTAAATGGTTTAAATGACCATTTAATTGAAGTAAGATTTGATAAAGCTTCATATCGCACACAAAAACCTTCTTCTTCGTTACCCTTTTTAATATCATCTCCCGTTTTTTTCGTATTAGCAGTTATTTGTTCTCGGATGTCTTTGAGTTCAAGTTCATGAGCATCTTTCCAATCATTTTGCTCCTTTTCAATATCTTCTTTTAATTTTTTCTTAGCTTCATAAATTGGTCCTTTTCCCATTTTCCCACTTAAAGAAGAGCCTTCCTCCTCTTCTTTCAAATCTCTGGCAGCTGCTGCCAATCGGTCTGTAATGTCCTTATATTCTCTTTCAAGCAGGTTTCTTCTTTCTACCAATGACCTATTGCCTTCTTGCGCAATAAGTCTAGTTTCATTAGTCCTTTCAATATTATCCTTAACTAATTGGGAGTTAATTCTGTCTTCGAATATTTTCATCTCAAGTGGAGTGGAAATGACTATACCCAAGAATATAGCCAGTAAAATACGAGGAAGACCTGATTTAAATTCTTGCCAACTGATAGTTACTTCACCATCTGAATACATCGTATTTACGATCAATCTATCAAGATTGAAAATTATGACGAATCCCCAGAATAATCCGAAAAGGACCGACACTATAGTATCGTCAAACACCGTAGATATTGCGTAGCCACCAGACAAAGCTGCCATACATGCAGTAGAAAAGATTGTGCCTCCCATTCCTGCATATTTGGCCCATTCTGTTGGACATTGTTTCAAAACATCCCTATTTACTCCAGCACACCACCATAAAAAATTATTATACCAGCCTGCTTCTCTTTCAGTCTCTATAAATTGTCTATTATTCTCTTCCATTGTCATTATCTTATTAAATGATTATACACTCTTTTTATTGCTCTCCGTAAACTAAATACAGAAGAGGGTAAAGGTGGAGACAATTCCACATTAAGACCCAATTCTGTTAGAGATTGAACTCTTGGAACTTCAGCCTTTATCCAGTCAATATCTATCGTTGGGAATTTTACATCTACATTGAAGCGTGGTTGTTCAATTGTAACAGACAGATTACTTACGAAATTGGGCATAGGTGCCATTATTGACTTAACAAAAGGTAATGGCAGCATCTGTACAGACTTCTCGTAAGTCTTTTCTCCAAACTCATCCTTGACCAATAACTTGTATGTTGTCGTTCTCGTAGGTTCGACAATTAACGTTCCTTCTGCAGGTTGTTCTCCATAACCATCGAGTTCTACTGATTGTGCATGTTCTACTTTCCACGAAAGAACAACAGGGAGTTGAGGATATGAATAATCCTTATCAGCCTCAAATTGTGCAATACTTTCATCATAAACGCCTATCTTAATCTCTTCCGAAAAAGTTGTGGAATTGTCTATGGCTAACGCTTCAAATTTCAAAACCTCACTCTCGGTAGGAGACAGTATTCTCATTCCACTCGAATCTACATTGGCTTTCCCTTCTGGCGTTGTAAGGGTAACAGAATGAGCAAAGCGAATGTTCCATCTCAACTCACAGGTCTCATTCTTACTACGCCTCAGTTTGGGTTTAGAACATGAAATGTCGAAAGAGGGCTTATCAATGACGGATACAGATAACACCCTTCTCGTTTCACCACATGGATTTGATGCAACCAACACGAAATCACGCAATCCTGCATTCTCACATAATATATCTTGCGAGAATATCTGGTCAGGTATCTCTTCTCCGTCTAAGGTTACTTTCTCTGCATCCTTTGCAGACCATGTTAGATGAACTTTGTCTCCTTTAAAGACAGAGTTTCCACCATTGGCCATATTAAAAGACAACTCAGGAGGATCTTTGTATAGTTTCTCCTCAAAGTCACCCGTTTGTTCATTATATACTAAATACATCTGAATATAAATTAGTTACGAAATCTAAGACTGTTACTGGAATATGATATAGTGATTTGACTATCCTTACTTATCACAGAAGAAAGAAGATTCTGGGCTAGTGGATCAACAATAAATTTGTCTATTGTTCTCTTGATAGGTCTTGCTCCCATTTCTGGCTCAAACCCAGTTTCAACTATATAATTGATTGCAGTATCATCAATCGTGATGTCAATACCATTCTTCGAGAGTTTATCCTTTAATCGTATTAATTGTAAAATGGAAATCTTTCGAATGGCGTCTTTTGAAAGAGGATTGAATAAGAGTATCTCATCTATTCGATTTACAAATTCTGACGAGACTTTTTGTTTTAACATTTGCACTATCTGTTGTATTATTGCAGGTTTCATCTCAGCAAAACCTTCTTCTCCGATATGTTCAACGATAGACATAGCGCCAAGATTCGAAGTCATGATAATAATAGTGTTCTTGAAGTCCACAATATGACCTTGCCCGTCTGTCATTCTACCATCATCCAACACTTGAAGCAATGTCTCAAAGACTTTAGGATGTGCTTTCTCAATTTCATCAAGCAGAATTACACTATATGGTTTTCTTCTAACAGCCTCTGTTAGCTGCCCTCCTTGATCATAACCAACATATCCTGGAGGTGCGCCAAACAGCCGAGAGACAGAGTGCTCTTGTTGATACTCACTCATGTCGATACGAATAATCAAGTCTTGACTATGGAATAGATATCGAGCCAAAGCTTTTGCCAATTCTGTTTTACCAACACCAGTTGTACCTAAGAACAAGAAAGAGCCTATAGGCTTATTACTATCGCTAAAACCCATCCTGTTGCGACGCACAATATTGGCCACAGAGTGGATTGCTTCATCCTGTCCTATCACAGAACTCTGTAAATTAGCCTCCAAATGCAGCAATTGGTCAGCCTCATCTTCTCCCAATTCTTCAACAGGAATTCCTGTCCAATTAGTAATGACTTTCCTAATGTCATTTTCATCCAATGACATTTTGAGAAGAGGATTGTTCTCTTCTGAAAATTCATGGATCAATTCGTCTATATGGTTTTCCACTTCATCAATGCGTCTTTGCAATTGGGCAGCCTGATCATAATGATTTAGATTTTCTTCTTGTTCCCTATTGATTTTATATCTTTCAAGTTCATCTTGAAGTGTCTGGATCAGTTCAAATTGCTGACGTTCGTTTCTCCATTTCGCATTAAGCGTATTTTCCTTTTCTCTTAATTCGACTATTTCAAGATCTATTGACGCCAGTAGCTGATTATTAGACAAACCATCCTGCAAGATTGCTTGCTTCTCTATTTCTTTGCATCGGATTGTTCTAGTCAGGTCATCAAGAGCTTCTGGCACAGAAGAACGTTCCATTCTCATTCTTGAAGCGGCCTCATCAAGCAAGTCTATAGCTTTATCTGGAAGGAATCGATCAGTAATATACCTGATAGACAATTTCACTGATGCCACAACCGCTTCGTCTAGAATTTTAATGCGATGATGACTTTCAAACCTAGACTTAATACCGCGAAGTATAGCTATTGACTCTTCTTCATTTGGCTCGTCAACCACAATCTTTTGTAAACGACGTGCAAAGGCCTTGTCTGACTCTATGTATTTCCTGTATTCTTCAAAAGTGGTTGCGCCAATTACTCTTATCTCACCTCTGGCAAGTTCAGGTTTGATGATATTTGCTGCGTCCATCGCACCTGATGTGCGACCTGCACCTATCAGCAAGTGTATTTCATCAATGAATAAAACGATATCTTTATCAGATTTTGCTTCCTCAATGATGGATTTCAGACGATTCTCAAATTCACCTTGCATACTTGCCCCAGCAATGAGCAAAGACAAATCTAATGTGTAGATTTTCAAGCCTTGCATATCCTGAGGTACATCCCCTCGAACGATTCGATGAGCAATTCCCTCAACAATCGCCGTTTTGCCTGTTCCTGGCTCACCAACAAGAATCGGATTATTTTTCGTCTTTCTTGAAAGAATCTGCAAGATCCTTCTTACTTCATCATCCCTTCCAATAGATGGTTCTATGATGCCATCTGAGGCTAAAGCATTCAGATTTCTTGCATATTTTGATAAAGAGGATGGACTACTTTGCGATTCTTCTGATTCTGATGGACTATCCAAATTACCGCTTCGATATGTTCGTACTGCTTGAATGATTTTGCTTTCCGTCATATCATACTGACGGAGGACATCTGACAGATCATTCCTAACTTTAGCAAACGCCCAAAAGATGTGTTCAACCCCAGCAAGCGATGATTCTGTTTCAGAAGCTAACTGTATGGATTTCTGTAAAATTTGGCTTAATCCATTAGATACTTCTGGTTGACAATTCTGTCTTTGCTCAATAGTTCCTAACGTACCACTGACAGACTGGCAGAACGCAACTTTATCCACTTCAATTTGTTGCAAAAGGAAGAAAACCATATCGCGTGCCTCTTGTATGATAGCGACCATCTGTATAGAAGGAGTCACTTCTACATAGCAACAACTTTGGGCTATTGAATAAGCCTGTTGAATTGCATTCCTTGCTATAGGGGTAAACCTTGAATAGTCCATTATATTTTAATCAATATTATCCAACCCAGTTATTTGATTTAGAAGCATTTCGTCCTCGTCGCCCTCGTCAAGGGCAATATGTGTTGAACATAAAGGGCAGTCCTCTACCTTCTTAATCTTTGCGCCATACCAACGCAAAATAGTTGGCCTATTACCAGCATTTGGCAACGGAGCCCAATTGGCATGTCTTCTTTCTCGTCGATTGGCCCACATATAATAATCATAGACAAGTTCGTCTTCCAAACAGGAAATACCAGACTCTTTTCCTCTTGAAAGTTCCATTAAAGCAAGCTTTACCATCAAATTACAGATGGGGTCAATATCTGATGACAACCCTACTTGAACCATTGCTTCCGCATCTTCTGAAGAGGTGTATGCTGCAATCTGGCCGTTTTGTCTTGCAGAATCTTCATTAGTAATTTCTTCTGCTGTGGTATCATACCATCCTGCACCAATTAAGCAACAATAACAAGGGCCTCCAGGAGTATACCTAAACACATCGCCACCTTCTGCCCTTGTAACAGCTCGTCCAAAAATTCCTTGTTTCTGCTGTTTAACCAATGCTTCTGAGATATTGAATCTGCTTTTATTATTATCTGTTGCGCAGATAACGATATCTGCTTTTGATATCTCATCATTCAGTAGTTGCAAGTCGTCATTGATATCTATAGGATATTTCTCTACTTGAGCATAAGGATTCTTGCCAACAATGGCATCATAAATAGCATCTGTCTTCAGACGTCCTAAATCCTTGATAGTACAAGTATGTCTTGCCAGATTGTGAAGTTCCACTCTGTCGAAATCAAACAACGAGAAATGGCCAACACCTGCTTTAGCTAATTCTATTGCAATCTGTGAACCAAAACTACCTAAGCCAACAATCATTACTTTCTTGGATTCGAGAATGTTCACTTCTAAGACGCCTTTACTTCGAGAATATAGGTCATCCTTTGATGGGATATAGTTAACGTCTACCTCTTCAAGTTTTCCTTCAATTACTTTATATGCTTTGGCTGTTTTCTCATTTTGGACATATACCATATAGGATACAGTATTCTTAACCCATGATTCACTCTGTCCATAAGGAAAAGGCATCTCTCCTTTTACGAATACGACTATGCCTGTTTTACCGAAAGAATGTATGTAAGGATTCATTCTCAGATGAATAATCTGTTCTTGTTCCCATTCATACGAAATTCCCTTCTTCTCTAATAGCCCTTGAGAACAGAATTCTTTCAGTTCTTCTCTGTCAAGATAAATAATCGGCAAATTGTCCATAACTTATGCAAATCCTTTTTCAGTCATTTCAGTTACGACATCACCCACATGGGCTGCACCTCTGGCGACCTGTTCAAACTCACCAGTATTTGGATTATAAACCAATTGGGTCATTGTACCACCTTGATTTTCTCCCTGTCTTTTGATTTGTTCACCAAATCTTTCTAATTCTTGCTCGTTCATATTCGTATTTTATTCTTGATGATTTAAATAATAATCCATATCATGCCCTGTCTGAAGATGCAGTTCATACATTTCCAGCCAAAGACGACATTTAACATATATTTTATAGATAGAGACCATAGGAGTCCAAGAAGTACTTCCATAATGGCATATTCTTGTAAATCCATGTTCACTAGTCAAAGTATGCATAGATGCACTACAGCCTGACATTGGATTTCCTGTTTTTGTCTTCAGCATCTTCGTTACAAATGCTTTAGGAATCTCATTAGGGAACTCATCCAATTCAATGCGGATAGTGTAAATATTACCTCTATTCGTTCTTGCTGGCAGAACGATATATGGTTTAGAGGTTTCCATATCCATAAATCGATAACCATAACCAGGTAACTTCCGACTCAGAACATCTTGTTCTGCTCTTAATCTTTCTTTGTCCATCATAAGCTAAACTATTTTATTAAGCATATACAAAACTATTATTATACATGTAATTATCATAATTCTCTAGCCACATCTTCCCTCGTAAATATACATTGTAAAGAGAAACCATTGGAGTCCAACTGTTTTGACCATAATGTCGTATACCAATCATTCCGTCTTTATGGTATAATGTATTCCAAAACTCATCATTCTCAGGAATTGATTGCCCAGATTTCAATATGATTTTACTCTTTACATATAATTCTGGAACATTATTGGGGAATTCGTCTAACTCAATTCTCAAAGTATATACGTTTCCACGATTCGTCTTTGCAGCCAACACCAAATATGGTTTCGTAGTATCCAAATCCATAAAGCGATATGAATTCTCTGGCATTTTCCTTTCTAGAATATCTTGTTCTACTTTTAATCTTTCTTTATCCATATCGTTCTACCAAACTATAAAAGTTTATAAAATCGTTCAAAAGATCTCCGCTATTATCCCAAGCCACGTTAATCTCACAAACGCTATTATCGCTACAACGCCTTTTGATTCTTGGAGGTTGCTTGGGAAAACCATCTGGGAAGAAAATAGTGTCAATGTAGTTATTACCAACTTTTGACAGATAGACATATCCATCTCTGTCCTGTTGAATGGTACAATTTCCAAGGGTATCCATTATTTGCTTAAGAATCTGGCGGTTCTCTTTTATACTAAACCAATATGATTCCTTATACTCTGGAGGAAGATTCTGTTGCGATTCCGTTGAATAAACATTCTCTATATTGGCCTGTATTGTCCTTGGATGAACCAAAAACGGTGCTAGTTCATTATCAATTAGTTTCCTAAAAGGACTCTCAATTTCCTTAATACACCACTGAGCCTTAACATAATGCTGGCTATACTCAGAAAAGTTAAATGCATTCAAGGTACTACTAGTATTAGTACAATTTCCAATGCATAATAGGAATTGAACTAAATGCTTATCTCGAATCGTTGAAAGCATCGTATTTGCGTCATGTCCACTAGGCTGAGCCAATCCCAATTGATGATGAGAATGCCATTCACCAATATGCTGAAGTCCAAAATGCTCAACGATAGGCCGTCCAACCCGCGTCAGATAATCAACATCTTGATTAAAGAATGCAGATTGATGGTTTGCATGTGGGCCAGGACCTATGGCGTATAATACAACTGGCACCTTGTCTGCTGTCCAAAAGCCAAACAATTGGCCACCAGTTTCTATATTTGTACTGTCCAATATACAACGCGAGATGTAGTCAAGCTCGCTCTTATAAATAATAGCGATAGATGCTGGTAGATTATTATCTGTCAGATTAATATTTAGACTTTCAACCCTATTGAGATCTCTAGTTTCATTTACAAGAGCGTCCTCTTTGTCTGTTCTGTCATAATCATTCTTATCAACAGAACCTAATTTCCTTTTTTCTTGTTTCCGTTCCGTTAGTCTTCTTAGAAGGTTTCGTTTTTTGCTCATTGCATTTTCAACTTCCGGCTTGGCTACCTCAGCAGATGTTAGTAGTTTCAGGTTCAGACACACATAAAAAGAACGTGGAGCCGATGCTTTCTCGCTCGCTCCACTCTGTAAGGCCTTCGCATTGCCCGAAATGTCGAAACGAGCAACGCAAACGCCCCACGCTGAATGATATATACCTTAATAATATATATTCATCCCACGGGACATCTGCCGTTGCGTTTGATTCTGACATTTCGATAGAGGTTGCGAAGTTCTACAGAGTCAAAGTCAAAGCGCTTAGCAAACGCCTTTTTTTCAGTATGTCATCCCACCCATCCGACGGCCTAAGCACATCATCAGCGTGGAACAGGGGCAAAGTTAAGAATTATTTTTGAAACTAACAAGAAAAAAGACGGGAAATTTCATCTGACTATGATGAAATCCCCGTCTGAGTGTATGAAATGACGTTTTCAGCTAATCGACATCTGCTTAATGTAGATGTATTGCGGATAATGGCCCAAGACGGTAAGCGTGACGGGACAGATCCAAATCTCACGGGTAAAGTTTGGTAGTCCATTTACCTTATATGTGGCGCCCGCAAACAGTCCGGAGTATTGCTTTACGCATTCGAAGTAACCATCCAAATCAGTGCGTTTCTTCTTGGACGGACGAACCAACACGCGTACACGATTCTCTTTCTTTGTATCAAGAAAGGTCAGCAGATGGTTGGAACCAGCAACCATAGCGAGGTTGTATCGATCGCCAGGCCAAGGCATATCGATGTACCACATGTTGTCATCATGGACAAACTTGAGGTCATACACTCTGTGACGGAAGCCACAAATTCCTTTTGCATAAACCCATGCGAGTTTAGCATACGTGATTGTTGTATTAAACATTAGAACAAGATTTAGTTAAACGCTTTTGGGAGTCTCCCAATTGCGGGTGCAAAGTTACAACATTTTTTCGAAATCCCCAAATCATACGAATCTCCTGATTACCAATACGTTATAATTCTGGCATGCTTTTTGCTACTTCTGGACTTTGGCGTAAAAATCAGTTTGCTTGAGCATTTCCTTCTTGATCTCTGAGTTTGGCCATCTCATTGCCAACGAGGTGATGGGCGGTAAAAAAGTCGCCTAACTCATTCCGCAGATAGTCTTCCAGATTTGGCATCTGAGACATGAAAGGGAATGCTGATTTACAATGTACATCGACAGTATTTCCGTCTTCATTGATGGTATAGACTGTCATGGTGGAACAATTGAGGTTTGCATGATTAACCGCCTTCCTCAATCTAGAGAACTCGTCAACATCATACAATTCTACATGCCCCCAATAAGTATCCCAAATACGCACATACCATGCCTCGTTAGTAGCACTGGCCACAAAGTTCTCACCTTGATATCCGAACGAAATATATCCTTCGTCTGGGTCGATTTCGTACTGGCAGCCAATCTTGGTAAGTGTTTCTAAAAACAGATCTCTGGTACCTTTGCTTTCCTCGTCATCATTGACCTCAATTAATGCCATATTGGATTCAACCTCTTTAATCTTTCTCTCAATATACTCTGATTCAGGACATTTCTTATAGAATTCAATAGCATTTAGAAAGTATTCATAGGCCTTACTATTATCGTCCATCAGGTAGTACATAAATCCCATATTATAGTACGCATTTGCTGTGTCAGGATGTGCTAAACCAAATAGTTTTTCAACGATATTCAAACTTTTTTCAAAACATTCTATTACTTCCGGACTTTCGTCTGTTCTATTCTTAACCCAACCTAATGCAGTATAAGAAAAAGCTGTATTGAGATGCTCATAACCTAACATCTTTTCATTTATCTCCAATGACTTGGTTGCGTAATCCAATGCTTTTGAATGGCCACCAATATTATCGTGTATATATCCAAGAGCCATGTATATGATTGCGGTGTCAGGATGATTCACGCTTAATAGTTTTTCATTGACGGCTAAAGCTTTTAAACAATATTCTAAAGCATCCGAGTAATTGCCTTGAAGATAGTACGAATATCCAATACCATAATATGCTACGGCAGTATAGCGATGTTCACAACCTAAAGTACTTTCATAGATGTCTAAAGCCTTTGAATAGTTCTCTAAACCTTTGACACCGTCTTCAAGTTTAAGGCTGAGAAACCCAAGATTGGCATACGATTCTGCCATATCAGGATGGTTTTCATCAACAACCTCCTCACGAATAGCCTTTGCCTTGAGAATCAACTCTGAAGCTTTGTCAAAATTACCTTGGAAAATGTAAACTAGTCCTGTGTCATTGTAAGAGTTTGCTGTTTCTTGATGCTTTTCGCCTAATACTTTTCTACGTATGTCCAATGACTTTATTTGATATTCTAATGCCATAGGGTAATTACATACATTTCTATAGACATCTCCGATGTCATGATAAGCCGTTGCTGTAATGGCGTGATTGTGCCCATAGATGGTTTCGCGTAAAGCAATTAAAAGGGTATACCTTGACAATGCATCCTTATACATGCCATAATCGTAAAAGAACCTGGCAGAATCAGATAGTAGCGACTCGTGCTTTTTATCATCTATACCATCTATTTCAGCCAAAGTCTCGGCTTGCCTGTAAATATCAGCTACATTCTGAATACGATCGTCAATAGGAATAGCTGTTTCATTCATCATAGTCTGGGCTTGTAACTGCAAAGCCTCTACTTGTTCATTGATATCTTTCTTTCCTCTCATAAATTGTTTTTTATTATTGAAAAATCCCATGTCCTTAGTTATTTGCCTATTTGTATCAAAAGAATGCATCTAGCACTTTTTCAAAGATGTCATTGGGTGAGACCCGGTTAAAGAGGTTCATACATGTCTGGAGTTTCAGCACATCAATGTTGCTGCCCATGATGGAGTCGATGTCTTTTTTCCCTTCATGAATGAGCAGAGCTTTGGAGATTTCCCTGAGTCGTTCGCCTAAGACTGGATGAGAAAGGTATGCACGGGCTTCATCAGTTCCCTCCAAACCGTAGTATTCAGAGTTATAGCTGTGTCCAAGGCCTTTCTGCTGTGGGAAGATATACCAGATCCAATGACCACGCTTGCGGCCAGAACGGATTTCTTCAAGCGCATCTTCATATATAGATGCCTGAGCTGTCAGAAAGCGTTCCAGATCATACTCTTTTGCTGATGGTTCACCAATGATGTCCCAGAAAGAAGCAGGGAGGGAGATGTTATCGATGTCACGACAAATCTCGAATAATGGAGCCACCTCATCTTCTGAGAATCCAGCAATACCACATCCGATAGGAGTCACTAAGAAATGCTTCTCTGGATGTGCTTTGGCAAATTCGCAGAACTCTTTTACGTATTCACCCATCACACCAATTCCACTCATAGATGGAATGGCATAACTCTTTCCCTGTAAGCCATTGCCTTGGCCCATGATAGCACCAAAGTTCTCATAAGCCGCTTTAGCAGCTCCACCATAGTGCATACCTTGCTCATTAGAGCCAAATACAAACACCTCATTTGGAGCCAAGCGAGTAACCACATCTGGCGTGATGCGAGTGTCAGGATTATTAGGAGAGGCTTCTAGTTTTGCCAGTTCTTCAGCTTCGACTATCGCAACCTGCTTTTTCCACTCCTCAAAGAAATCCTTCCAGTTGTACTTCAAATCGTCCAACTCTTCCTTTTTGAAGACACCGCTCTTGGCCACATACTCCTTGATTTTCTTCTTGAGGGTTGCCTCAGTCTTAAAAACCGCCAATTTCTTGGGATCAGCTTTGAAAGAGAAAGACTTTCCTGTCTTCTTCCCATTAACTGTTTCAAACTTGATTGCTGTAATCTGTATTTCCATATTTACCAGTGATATTTACGAATAAGTTCTTTGAATATAGGTTCATCTGTTATTGATGCAAAGAGTAAGGCGCATGTGCGGATTTTCAGTACACCCAATTTACTAAAGACTTCATAAACAGGCTTGTCACTATCCAAGAGTACTTGAAAAGCTTTGATGAGTCGTTCCCTGAGAATCGGATGCTCTATGTATGCCTTAGCTTCCTCACGACCATTGAGGCCATAGAAGTCTGTCAGTTGACTTGTTCCAGACCTTTTTAACTGAGGATAGACATATCTGACCCAACACTCAAAAGAGGGCTTACCTTCTTGGATTTCCCTAAGAGCCTGTTCATACAAGGTATTATCACCTCTTTTACCATCTTGAGCATTAATAAATCGTTCTAATCCTTCTTCCATTTCCAATTTGTTTAATGAATTTCGTCCATATATTAATGCCATTTTCTTCGAAAAGGTAAACAACTGACATGTTAGAATTCCAGACGGAAGCCTTTTTCTTTCATCTCGTTGTAGCTCTCCGGATTGAACTTATAGAGGAATGCTACCTTCTTATTGGGCATAGGCAGCGTTTCGTCCAACTGGGTGAGAATACCCAGCTTCAGCATTTTGTTGCAGAAGTTGCGACGATCGAACTTCACACTGAGAATCGCCTCATAGAGATGCTGCAGCTGAGTCATGGTGAACTTATCAGGCAACAGTTCGAAACCGATGGGCTCAAAGTGAATCTGACGACGCAGTTCATTAGTAGCCTCTCGCAGGATCAAATCGTGATCAAATGCCAGCGAGGGTACCTTGTCAAGTGGGAACCACTGGGCCTTGGCAGCGTCGTCACCAGCTTTCACCTCGCTGATACGCACCAGCGCGTAGTAGGCAATAGTGATGACACGCTCACGAGGGTCGCGATTGGGATCAGAGAAGGCATGGAACTGATGGATATAGGCATCCTTCAGGCCCGTCTCTTCAAACAATTCGCGTTTGGCACCCTGAAGTGCAGACTCGTCCATTCTCATAAATCCGCCAGGGAATGCCCAGCGACCCTTGTAGGGTTCAATACCTCTCTCGATTAAGAGGACATTCAGTCGTGTACCGTCGAATCCGAATATCACACAGTCTGTGGTGACACTCGGATGGGGGTACTTGTAATGATACTTTAGTTCTTCCATATCTTGTTATTTTTATGCAACCATATATATTTCTTTAAAATCCGAATTCTCACTCATCATCTCCATCATCTTCCTAAGCACCTTATTTTTCTTACTCTTCACACTATTTCCGTTCCTATATCCTACCCTCCTGGCGATTTCCTCCATTTTACATCCATCCACATAATAACTCTCCAGGATCATCCTATCAACTTTCTTCAACTTATTCCAAACCATATCCAACCTCTCAAAGACCTCATCCTCATCACCTCTTTCATCCATCACATCAAACATCTCCTCAATTCCTCTTTCATCCTCCTCCCTCATCTCATATCCTCTTTCCAATATCCTATCCAAACTCTCAACATCCTCATTCACCTTCCTCAGATAATGCATCCCAATGTTTCTACAAATCCTAACCAGATAACCTACCAGACTCTTTTCCTTCAACTCAAATCCCTTATCCATCATCTTACCCCACAGCACCAGACATCCATCATTATAAACCTCCTCCAGATCTTCATACCTCAAACTCTTAAACCTTCCCATCAACCTCATCAACACATTCTCACGCTCACCATCTACCACCTTATTAAATATAAGGCTACTAACACCCAGAAGCCCTCTCTTTTCTTCCATCAGAGACAGCTTCTCAACATTTTCATTTTCAAAACCACTAACCTTAATTTTAACTACCATTCTTTAAATTTTTAATTATTGCGTAAATTTCACGCTGCAAAATTACAACAAATATTTTATACTTGCAAATTTTTCTGCGTATTTTTTACGCAATTGATTACTTTTTTCCGTTTTTTGGCAATAATATCTGTAGAAAAATGAATTTGAATGAATACAAAATAGTATCTTTGTACCCAAATAACTAAAGAACAGATATGCAATACATTAGCTTTTATAAAGACCGGTTACCTTTTAAGCCCAGAACCGATGTGGTCATTTACTTTGATGTGACAGGAATTGGGATGAAACGCTATTATGGTGTCATTAATGAATACTATGATCGCATTGTAGAAGAATTCCGACGTGGTGGACTGGAGTTCTGCTTCCTTCCCAGAATTGCAGACGATATGGATCTTGAAAAGATCTACCGGTATTTCAACCCCCAGGCAGATCCAAACGCGTTCATTCCTCATTTCAATCTCTACAAGGACGATGACTTGCTGGAATACATTGTGGCTGGATATGATGCTCGTTACCTTAATCCTGGACTCATCCAATATATGGGTGAGGATTTTGATAAAGAGGATACATATACTTATGAATATGCGCCATTGTCTCATTTTGAGAGTTCACCTATATCACTCATTAAGTTATACGTCAATCATCATGGTAATACTGGAAATCTCTTTGAAACAGAAGATTCAGCAGTTTATAACTCTGTAGAAGCAGGAGTATGCTATAGTGACGCAATGGGTAGCCCATCTAATATGGCAATCTGTAAAGAA
>JAEEGL014407213.1_pt1 | contig 19417 bp, 5 predicted proteins | sample 9134231 | NCBI WGS metagenome assembly JAEEGL01 (sample SAMN16246548, study PRJNA631951) | gut metagenome | biome: gut microbiome; feature: rumen; material: fiber-attached | host: Bos | place: Iran: Karaj | collected 2018-10
CGTGTCGAGTCGTAGCGAGCCACGACGGGACGCATCATCTTGTAGCACGTCACGCCGAAGTCGTTAAACGGCTGATTGGGATCCTGCTGCAACTCGTTGCCGAGGCTCCACATCACAACAGAGGGCGAGTTGCGGTCGCGCTTAATCCATTCCGAAACATCATAGGCCCAATGCGACATAAAAGGTGTGCGCTGGCCCGAATGCTGGTCTGTCCACTTGTCGTAGAGCTCATCAACCACAAGAATACCCAACTTGTCGCACAGTTCGATGAATTGGCGGGAATAAGGATTGTGCGATGTTCGGATGTGATTAATTCCGAACTTTTTCATCAGCCTCAACCGTTTCTCAATGGCTCGCGGATAGTTAGCGGCACCAAGCGCGCCCAAAGAATGGTGATTAGCGTATCCTTGCAACAACACTTTCTTGCCGTTAAGGCGAAGACCAAAAGACGGGCCGTACTCAACAGTACGGATGCCAAATGACTCCGTATACTGGTCGCAAATCTTGCCGTCCTTCGTCATCAGCGTTACTTCAGCACGATAGAGGTTAGGTGACTCCGTATCCCACAATTTCGGGTCTTCCACATCAATCTCTTTCATCTTTACCTCTTGAGTCCTCGATGCCGCCTTGCGGGAGAAAGCTTCTGTCGCCTCATAGATGCAGACATCGTTCGGGTCGTACAATTTAAGGCCAATACTGACTTCACGGCTGCGCGAACGGTTCGTAAACTCTACACCCACGGTAACGAAACGGTTCTGCCGCGTTGTAATATATAAAGGATGACGCTCGAGATAAAGCTCGCTGTTAGTGGTGATAAGCGTGACGTCACGGAACAGACCTCCGCCGGTATACCAGCGAGAGGCTTTCTCGTCCTGCGTCTCGGCCTTGACCATCAACTCATTAGCCTGCCCGTACTTCAGGCGGTTGGTAATATCAATCTGAAAGCCCACATAGCCGTAGTCCGTTCCGCCAATACGCTGACCATTAAGGTAAACATCGCCAGTAAGCATGATTCCATCGAAATCGAGCACCACGCGCCGACCTTTCATGTCATTGGCGGGCATGATGACACGACGATACCAGCCAGCACCGATTTCCTTGAAACCGCGTGCAGACAGCCTGCTTTTGATATTCGCTGCCGCATCAGAGTTGTCAGCCTTCTCGCCTGCCGACGGAGCTATCCATGGCTGCGAAATCTGGAAATCGTGAGGCACGTCAATCGTTATGCTATTCTTGAACGAGGCATCGCGGCTGAACTCCCATCCAAAATTCAGTGTCTCCACCTTGCGCTGTGCCCATGCAATAAAAGTAGTCATTAAAGCTACCAAAAGTACTGAGATAATTCGTTTCATAGAGTCGTTAGTTTGTTTGTCGGGCAAAGGTACGAAAAAATTTTCAATTTTCAATTCTCAATTTTCATTTTTTTTCGTACCTTTGCCCCATAAATTCCAAACTACAATGAAAAAACTGATTCTATCGCTTTATCTGGCTGCGTGCAGCACACTTGCTGTTAAAGCCCAAGTCGTTTGCGACACGGTGCTTAATCGCGCGCAGACTATGCCGTTCACATTCGCTGTGCAGGTACCTGACGGCAACTATCGCGTCACGTTGACGCTGGGCAACAAAAAACGGGTGGGACAGACCGTCGTTCGCGCTGAGAGCCGCCGCCACTACTTCGACGTGATATCGACGAAAAAAGGAAAGACAGAAACCATTACGTTCACCGTCAACAAAAAGACTGCGCCTATCGATGCCAAGACAAGTGTGCGGTTAAAGCCACGAGAATTATCGTATAAGAATTGGGACGATTCGTTGAACCTCGCATTTTGCGGCCCTGCACCTGCCGTGCAACGCGTCAAGATAGAGCCCATCAAGGAAGTGACGACAGTCTTTTTGTGCGGAAACTCGACTGTAGTCGATCAGGAGAATGAGCCTTGGGCCTCATGGGGACAGATGATTACTCGTTGGTTTGGCGAGGGCGTTGTCTTTGCCAACTATGCTGAGAGCGGCCTGTCGTGTACCTCGTTTTTGGCACAGGGACGTTTGGATAAGATTTTGACCCAACTGAAGAAAGACGACTATGTCATCGTGGAGTTTGGCCATAACGACGAGAAGGAGAAAAAGGCCGGCGATGGTGCTTGGTACAGCTATTCTCGCAATCTGAAAATTTTTGTCGACCGTGTGCGTCAAGCTGGCGGTCACATCATCTTCTGTACACCAACGGCTCGCCGCTTCTTCCGCAACGGTCGCATCGAGAACACTCATGGCGATTATCCTGAGGCCATGAAAACCGTCGCCCGCCGCGAGCACGTCCCCGTCATCGACCTCACTCAGATGTCCACCACGTTCTACGAGGCACTCGGAGAGGAAGGCTCAAAACGTGCACTGGTCCATTATCCTGCCAACACCTTTGCCGACCAGCCAAAGCCGTTGGCCGACAACACGCACTTCAATCCCTTTGGCGCCTGGGAAATCGCCAAGATGGTGATTATGGGTCTCAAAGCTATGGACTCGCCCCTTGTACGATTCCTCCGCCCTGACTGGCAGGACTTCAATCCTGCCCAGCCTGACGACCCCAACGCGTTTACGTGGTATACCAGCGCCGGTGCCGTACCCGTCAAACCCGATGGTAATTAAGAAAATAACCCAAACAACAAGGACAGCTTTTCCATAGCCTCGCGCTTTATCTTTCAAGTTGTTCAAGTTGCTTTTTATAGCATAAATGTATGAAACGATTTGGATTTAAAATGTATTTGAAGCCTGGCTGCGAGGGAGAATACCAGCGCCGCCACGCCGCTATCTGGCCTGAATTGGTAGAAATGATCCATGAGGCCGGTGTAAAGAACTACTCGATCTTCTGGGACCGCGACACCAACCTACTATTTGCTTATCAAGAATGCGAGGGTGAAACCTCGTCGCAGGACACAACTGACGTCGACCCCATCACTCAGCGCTGGTGGGATATGATGGCTGACATCATGGACGTGAACCCCGATAATTCTCCCGTCACTATCCCCCTCACCGAAGTCTTCCACTTAGATTAACGTCCCCGCCCATGTTCTGCCGTATTGTCCTTTTGGTCCTTTTGGCTGTGGCAAAACCGCAGTCCACAACCGCTACACGTTTGTCGGTTGAGGGTTTGCCACAGTCCACCGACAGCACTACTTCCCCTGTCTCCGCTTTCGGTGTTCCCGTCACTTGGGATGCCCAATCCCTCATTTTCGACAACCACCGCGTCTGCCCTGTCATGGGCGAAATCCACTACTCCCGCCTACCCGCTGACGAGTGGCAGCGCGCTGTTCACCGTATGAAGCAGGGTGGAGTTACCATCATTGCCACCTACATCTTCTGGAGCCACATTGAGGAACAGGAGGGTATCTTTCGCTGGGACGGTCAGCGAAACCTGCGCCGCTTCCTCGAAATCTGTAAGGCTGAAGACATGCCCGTCGTGCTTCGTCTCGGCCCGTTCTGCCATGGCGAGGTACGCAACGGAGGTATCCCCGACTGGGTATTTACGAAAGGCTGTCGCATCCGTGAGCAGAACTCTGTTTTTCTTGGTTTAGCCGAGAAATTGTATCGCCAGATATTCACTCAAGTTCAAGGCCTACAGTGGAAAGACGGCGGTCCTGTCATTGCCGCCCAGTTTGACAATGAATACCGTGGCCACGGTGCCTATCTTATGGCTCTCAAACGCATCGCCACGACCGTCGGTTTCGACCTCCCGTTCTACACGCGGACTGGTTGGCCCGAGCTCCGTACTCCTGTGCCTTTCGGTGAGATGCTACCCCTCTATGGCGACTACGCCGACGGTTTCTGGGACAAGGAAGTGACTGAGGGTTGCGGCCAGTATTTTAAGGCCTTCAACTTCAAAGCATTCCGTTCATCGACTACTATCGGTACCGACCTCCTCGGCAAACAGGAGGCTAAGACGTCGAGAGGTGATGATCAGTATCCCTATTTCACATGCGAACTCGGTGGCGGTATGGCCACGGCCTACCACCGCCGTCCCTTCGTCTATCCTGAGGATGCCTATTCGATGGCATTGGTGAAACTCGGCAGCGGTTCCAATCTTTTGGGTTATTATATGTATCACGGTGGCACCAATCCTGAGAGTGTGCTTTATACTCAGAACGAGGTGCAGACATCGCCTGCTACGGCCAACAACGATCTGCCCGTCTGCACCTACGATTTCCAGGCCCCTCTTGGCGAGTTCGGCCAAACCTATCCTCAGTACTACATGCTGCGCCCGCTACACCTCTTCATGCACGACTTCGGTGAAATTCTCGCCCCCATGAATGCCCAGTTTCCCACTTCACAAGACCTGAAACGCGGCGAAGATACAGCCCTCCGCTGGTCTGTCCGCAGCAATGACAAGGGCGCCTTCATCTTCGTCAACAACTACGAGCGATTCTTCCAACTCTCCACGAAGAAGAATGTCCAGCTCTCAGCATGTGGTGTGGCATTGCCGCGCCTTACCATCCCCTCCGGCGTGATGGCCATCTTCCCTGTAAACATCGAAGGCATCCGCTTCGCCACCGCTCAGCTTGTAGCCCACCGAGACGGACGTCTCTATATGATGCATATTCCCGGCATACCCACCACCATCGCCCTCCAGTCTGGCAAGACTCTCAAAAACGTCAAGCCCCTCGGTACGGCTCGTCCCGTGTACCAAAACATCTACCTGCTCACGAAGACCGATGCTGAACACCTGTTCCTCGATACCGATCTCGAGGTTCTGCCCCCCATTGCATGCGCTTTCTCAAAACTGAAGACCGCAGGTCCACTGCGCACCATCATTAAAGGCAAGGCCAAGGTGGCTGAGGCACCCTCTGAGGCCGACTGGCAGAATGCAGCCATCTATCGCATATCTCTCAATGCTCATTGCACAATGCACAATACTCTTCTTCGCATCACCTATCACGGTGACTGTGCCCGTCTCTACGCCGACGGCAAACTCGTTGCCGACAATTTCTTCTACGGTCGTCCCTTCTTTTTCGGCCTCTGGCGCCTGCCCAAGAACTGCGCCGAACTGGAGCTCCGCATCCTGCCACTACAGCCCGATGCGCCCATCTATCTGCCACGCGAGGCCGACCGCACGCCTGGCGAAGCTGTAATCAATATCGAAATCATCAATATGCAATAGCCCATGAAACGACTGCTGATAGGTTTATCATTTATTATTTATCATTTTGCATTTATCAGCGTAGCAGCGCAAACGCTTTCCATCGCCGGTGCCTGGGATTTCTCCCTCGGTGACTCGACCGCCTATAACGACTACGTGTTCCTCCCTGGTTCGATGCTTACCAACGATAAGGGCGACATCATCACAACCAAGACGCAATGGACGGGCTCGCTCTACGACTCCAGTTTTTATTTCAATCCCTACATGGAAAAATACAGGAACGATGGCGAGATGAAGTTCCCGTTCTTCCTGACACCCAACCGCCATTACACCGGTCGCGCCTGGTATCGCCGCAACGTCTACCTCCCTGCTGCGATGAAAGATCAGCGTATTACGCTCTTTCTTGAGCGCCCGCACATCGAGACCACCGTCTTCGTCAACGGCCAAGAAGTTGGTCATAATATGTCGCTCTCCGTACCTCACCGCTACGATATCACGAAATATCTTCGCTTTGGTTCAGGAAACACCATCGCCATCTGCGTCTACAACGGCATTGAGAATGTCTGTGTGGGACAGGACTCTCACAGCGTTACCGATCAGACACAGGGCAATTGGAACGGCATTGTGGGTCGCATCGAACTGCAAACACAGCCCCATAAGCTGAATATCCGCCACGTTCGCATCTTCCCCGATGCAGTAAATCGAAAGGTGCGAGTCGTTGTCGAAATGGAAAATCATGTCGACGGCGTACGCTTCATGCCGATACGCAATTACTATATCAGTGTATTTATCCGTTCCATCAAGGGTAACGACATCAGCCGGACGGTAGCCTGCGATGATAAAGAGGCGTTAGGTAACAAGAAGGAGTTCGTGATTGACTTGGGCAAAGATGCCAAACTTTGGGACGAGTTCTCGCCCAATCTCTATCATCTATCCGTCGTGGCAGGTGACGATTCCTATGAGACGACTTTTGGGCTCCGTGACCTGCGTATTGATGGTCCGCAGCTTTTGATAAACAATCACCCGCTCTTCTTGCGCGGCACAGTGGAGAACTGCTGTTTCCCTGAGACCGGTTATCCGCCAACAGACGAGGCCGAGTGGCTCCGCATCTTCCGCAAGTGTAGGGAGTATGGCATCAACCACGTACGTTTTCATTCGTATTGTCCTCCCGAAGCTGCCTTCGCTGCTGCCGACCGCGTAGGCATCTATCTACAGCCCGAAGGACCGTCATGGCCGAATCACGGCGTGAAGCTGCGCCGTGGGCAGAAGATAGACCAGTATCTGATGGACGAGACTAAACGCATCATCGACGAATACGGCCACCATCCCTCTTTTTGCTTCATGGCCGCAGGCAATGAACCCGCTGGCGATTGGGTAAGTTACTGCAACGACTGGGTGAAGGCGATGAAAGCATACGATCCGACGAAGCTATATGCCGGAGCCAGCGTCGGTGGCGGTTGGGCATGGGATGACGGCTCGGAATATCACGTTAAGGCTGGTGCCCGTGGACTCGATTGGGACAAGCATGCCCCGTCGAGCGACGACGATTATTATCAGCAGTTGCTTTTCCCCCGCAACTACAAGTCAAAGGAACCTAACCGTTCGCCCATCGTTGCCCACGAGCAAGGCCAATGGTGCGCCTTCCCCGACTTCAAGGAGATTCCACAATACTCAGGTGTCTATAAAGCAAGTAACTTTGAGATATTCCGCGACCTCCTTGCCTACAATGGCATGGCTTTCCAGGCAGAAAAGTTCCTAATGGCCAGCGGTCGTCTGCAGACGCTTTGCTACAAGTATGAGACCGAACGCAACCTCCGCACTAAGGACTATGCAGGCTTCCAGTATCTCGGCATCAATGATTATAGCGGACAAGGCACCGCCCTCGTCGGACCGCTGAACGTTCACTGGCTGGAGAAGGGCTATTGTGATGGTAAAGACTGGCGTCAGTTCTGTAACGCCATCGTGCCGTTAGCCCGTTTTCCCAAGTTTGTCTACACCAATGACGAAACCCTTCAGATTCCTGTCGAATGCTATAATGCTTTTGCCACGAAACTGACTGATGCCTGCGCCACCTACGTCATCGCCGACCAGCAGTCGCAGCAGACGCTCGCTCAGGGCACGCTCTTCGCTGGCACGCTGCCTACGGGCAAGAACATTCCCCTTGGCACCGTCACTATGCCCCTTGTCACTGTCAATCACCCCACCAAGTTGACGCTAACTGTCCGTTTCTCCGATAACATCCAGAATCATTGGGACTTCTGGGTATATCCATCAAGAAATGAGAAATTAGAAATAAGTAATGAGAAAATCTACGAGACGGACACCCTCGACGCAAAAGCACTGAAGGTTCTGAAGAAAGGCGGAACAGTACTCCTCACAGCTGGCGGCAAAATTCGTTACGGCAATGATGTCCGCCATACCTTCACACCCGTATTCTGGAATACCTCGTGGTTTAAGATGCGTCCGCCGCATACTACTGGTGCCTATATTCAGGCCGACCATCCCGTATTCCGCGACTTCCCCACCGATGACTGGCAGAACCTGAACTGGTGGGAACTCGTCAACCGTACACAGGTCATGAACCTCGCTGAGTTCCCCAAGGATTACCAGCCCATCGTCCAGCCCATCGACACATGGCACGTTTCCCGCAAGCTCGGTATGCTTATCGAGGCTCGCGTACTGAATGGACGCCTGATCATGACCACGCTCCCTATTGACGAAAAGCAAACCGCTACTGGCGAAAAGCCCGTTGCCAGACAGTTGCGTTACAGTATCCTTCGTTATATGCAGAGTCCAGACTTCAATCCTTCACTCCGTCTCGATGTAGATGTCATTTACCACCTTTTTGAGCGTGAGGCGCCCCGTGTGGATATGTTTACGCATGAGTCGCCCGACGAACTGAAACCGAAGATCGGTGGGTAAATAGTAGGATGTTTAATGCCATTTTTCGCTAAAAAGCATTCTTTTTGTAATTTTAGGAGGTATTTTTGCAAATATGGGAGACTACTTTCATAGATTGTTCTTATATTTGCAGAGTTATTAATATAGATTATTAACTCAAAGCTATAAATTATGAAGAAAATGCAAGACTATTACGTTTTTTGGCGAGGATGGCTGCTTATTATGGCGGGCATTTTTTTGCCGCATTTGGCTTTAGCCGATGAAGTAAAGGTCGCCGACAGCAATGGCAACGAGCTCAGGTACTCGTATGAAGCTGACGGCCCAGCCACCTTTATAGGAATCAGTAAGTACAGTACCGATGCCGACAAGGCTGGGCGGATTATCATTGCCGACCGTGTGACGGATGCAAACGGCACTGGTCACGATGTACTTTACATCGGTGGTTCACTTAGAAACCGCTCGGATCTCGTTAGTGTCGTATTCGGACAGAACATCATTGCCACTGGCGGCGCCGACGGTACAAACAGTGATGCTTTCTACAATTGCAGCAAGTTGGAGAGCGTTACGCTGAACAGCAAACTGCAAATACTGGGGCAGTACACGTTCCAGAATTGCCGTCATCTGACCAATATCAATTTATCTGAACTTTCTAATCTGACAACAATCAAGAAAGGTTGTTTCTACGATGCCGACATTCTTCGCTCCCTGTCGCTGCCGGCAAGTGTTGTCACGATTGAAGAGAGTGCTTTCAACAGTATCGACTCGCTGCGGACTGTGATTATTCCTGCAGGCAGCAAACTTCAGGAGATTGGCCCATACGCTTTTCAAAGTAATGACAAGTTGCAGAGCATTAATCTCGAGGCTGCCACGCAGTTGAAGACCATCTCCAATTATTGCTTCAGATATTGTTATGAATTGCAGTCTATCACGATTCCTGCTTCCGTGGAGGAGATTGGTTCATCCGTTTTAAGTTATTGTAATGCTTTGGAGACCATTACCTTCAATGCTGCTACGGTACCTGAGAGTTTTTACACCTATGGCAAGAAACTCACTACTGTGAATATAGGAGCAGGTGTGAAACGTATTGGCAACTCTGCGTTTTATAACAACAATGCCCTCCTTTCATTAAATATTAATAATAGCGTAAGCGATCTCACAATCGGCGAATATGCCTTTGCTGAGGATGACCATCTGGACAATGTCAAATTGCCGAAGGGTGTCGTTGCTCTTGAGAAGGCAGCTTTCCGCAGTTGTGACTCCATGTACGTCTTCACTTTTGCTGACGGCTCTCCTATTACGAAGATTCCGCAGGAGTGTTTCTACTATTGCCTGTGTTTAGAGAAGTTGACGTTGCCCGAAGCGGTTCAGACTGTGGAGAGTGGTGCGTTTGAGTATTGCCGTTCTATGACGGAGATAAATTTTGGAACGGCTCTGACCTCGCTGGCCAACGACTGGTATCTGTTCTATGGTTGCGACCAACTCCGCAAGGTGACGTTGCCAGGTCCGAACTATCCTTTTGTTTGCGAGATATGGATTCCTGAACAGGCCGTCTACTATGTTCATCCGGACTTGGTAGAAACCTATCGTAACAACAATTTCACAAAGAATCGTCGCGTGATAGCATTGGGGCAGCCTATGATATTTAGCATTGTCACTACGGCTGGTGGGCAGTTAGGTGGAAAGATTGAGGCCAGTGGTGATCCTTCCAATGTGCAGGAACTCACTGTCAGCGGTCCCATCAATGGTATTGATATCGATTATATCCATGCTTTCCTGCCCTGTCTGCAGGTGCTGAACCTTTCTAATGCCAGCATCGTAGAGGGTGGCGATAAATACCACCGTTGGAATGTGAGCAGTAATGGTACGGCTACACGTTACAGCGACAGCTACTATGTATATCCTACAGAAAACAATGTAGTTGGCGACTACATGTTCTATAATATGCCGCAGCTGAGGAGCATTCAGTTGCCTAAGGTAACGACATCCATTGGCGAGTCAGCTTTCAGCGAAAACAGGCAACTGTCAGTTATCGGCCTTAGTGATGCCATCACTACCATCGGCCGCTATGCTTTTTATTATACCAGTATATCGGAAGTAACCGTTCCTGCCGGCGTTACGCGACTGGAGGAATACACTTTCCATCATTGTGAAAAGTTGCAGAAGGCTATACTGCCCAACGGTATTACTTTCATCGGCTACGGCTGTTTTGCAAATGACTACGAGCTGTTAGACGTGAACATCCCCTCCAACATAGAAACCATCGACCAATACGCATTTAACGAGAACCGAAAGCGCAATACACCCGTAATTATTCCAAATACTTGTAAGACAATTGGAAACTATGCTTTCAGGTATAATTATGCTTTACCTAGTGTTACATTCGGCAATGGTCTGGAAAAAATTGGTTATGAGGCTTTCCGCGATTGCCGTATCATAGAGCAGGCAGTATTGCCTGAGAGTATTACGGACTTGGGCGAGTCTGCGTTCTACAACTGCGACTCGTTACGCACGTTTACCTTCCCGCAGAACATCAAGCAGGTGCCGCGCTGGATTCTACAGTACTGCGACGCTCTGACCAGCGTCACCTTGGCCAACGGCACCACCAGTATTGGTGAAGCAGCCTTTGCCGACTGTCCGCGTCTGACTACTATCAATATCACGCCAGAGATGCCGATAACTTTCGTTGGTAATTACGCCTTTGACGATACGGGAATCACCTCGATGACCCTTCCCAATAGCATTACTGAAATGGGCTATTGCATCTTCCAGAACTGTCACCAGTTGGAGAGTGTCAACGTGCCCACAGGTGTTGACTATGTGCCTTACGACTATTGTGAGGGGTGCGAGAACTTGAAGAACGTGAAGATGCACGACGGCATCCGCGTCATTCGTCATGATGCTTTCTATGGTTGTCGCACACTTCCTTCCATTGAGCTGAACGACCAGATTACCCATATCGAGTACGATGCCTTCCGTAACTGCGACAGCCTTGTAATCAACAAGGTGCCGACAGCACTGACCCACCTTGGCGACAATGCTTTCAACCGCACCAGCATCACCAGTGCCAACCTGCCTGAGAGCATCGTTGAATGGGGTAGTGGCATCTTTGCAAACAACTCGAAGCTGAAAGATGTCAAGCTGCCCAAGAACATCAAGCGCATCACGAACTATATGTTCCAACGCTGCTCGGCCTTAGAGCAGATACAGATTCCTGATAGTGTGAAGGAGATTGGCTATGCCGCCTTCGACTGGGCAGGTCTGACTTCTGTTACGCTGCCTGATTCGCTTGAAGTACTTGAGTCGTACGCCTTCTCCAACACCCAGATTAGCTCTATCCGCGTTCCTGACGGCATCAAGCGTCTTGACCAGCCAGGGTCATATATTGCTGCAGGCTGTAAGCGTCTGAAAGAGGCTTACCTGGGACGTAATCAGGATTACACAACCATTACGAGCTTCACATACTTCGACAATTGTGATTCACTCCAGCTGCTACGTGTCTATGCCGGCATGCCTCCCAAGTGTGACTCTTGGTACCTGGACTATCGGAAGAACTGTATCTTGGAAGTACCTGAAGATGCTGTGGAACTTTACAAGGCTGCCGATGTATGGAAGGAGTTCAAGGAAATTCGTGGTTACTTCCAAGGCGACGTGCTCAACGATCTCGACTTTGCTATCTTGAAGAAACTCTACAGCGAACTCGACGGTCAGAACTGGAAGCAGCCTTGGGATCTCTCCAATAACCACCGTTCCATGGGTAAGTGGTTTGGTGTCGTGACCGTAGGCGACTACATCACAGAAATTAATCTGAGTGGTCAGGGGGTGAAGGGTGAACTGCCCGACTCGCTCTTCCTGCTTCCGCGTATAGAGGTGCTGAATCTGAGCGACAACCATATTAAGGCCGACCTTACTACGCTGTTGGCTAACAGGTCGGAAAACAAAACGCTGACGGTAGTCAACATGATGGGCAATGAGCTGACGGGCGACATCTATCCCTTCGCCTCGAAGCTACCCAATCTGACGAAGCTCGACCTGAGCTACAACCAGTTGACGGCCATCTCGCAGCCCCTATCCCGCGAGAAGCTCGAAAACAGCAACTTCTCACGTGGTTTCCAGTTCGTCGACTATCAGACCAAACAGGTAGTCGAGGGTGCTCCCGTCATCGATATGACAGCTGGTGTTCCAGCGACCATTGAGAGCAACACCCTGCAAGCCTACCGTCACGACTATGGCGATTACAATTATACCTGCTCAGACCTTTATCACCACTACGTCAACAAGAATGGTTCTTGGACGACTTCTGACTGGGAGCTGACTAAGAATAACGAAGGCTTGTGGAACCTTTATTCTGGCTGGTATAATCGTTCGTTGCGCGCTCCTAAGGGCATACCCGTTCCTTATACCCAGGGAGATCCCTGGTGGAGCCATCTGACATATATCATCCGCTTCGATTGGAAAGACGGTGATGCTAATGCCGACCAGACGGTAGATGTCACTGACTTGCAGAGCGTCATTTACTATGCCCTCAACGAGAGTAAGGCGGATGGTCAGATGTTCAACTTCACCACAGTCGATGCCAATAGCGACGAAAAGATCAACGTCAGCGACATCGTAGGTAGTGTCGATTACATCCTCAACTATGTAGAGACGGAGTCTGCACAGGTACCTTATTATTATAATAGGGCACCAGCCAGTCAGCAAAACGTCCTCAGCATTGATGGCAGCAATGTCGTATTGACCCATCCAGATGCCGTTGCAGCCTTGCAGCTCACCATTACAGGTGCTGCTCTTGGCCAGTTGCGTGTCAGCGAGGCATTGAAGAGCCAGTTCTCCGTTGCCTTGCGCGAGGTGGACAATGGTGTCCGCGTTGTAGTATATTCGGCTGAAGGTCATACTCTTACGCCTGGCATTCATCAGTTGTTGACTGATCTGCCGGCAGGTGCTATGGTGACTGACGTCCGTTTGTCTGATGCTCAGGCCCACCACTTGGATGTTACCAATGAGGGTGGTCTCACGGGCATTCGCTCTGTCCTTTCCGAACAGCTTATCGACAGCGAGACCCCCATCTACGATCTCAACGGTCGCCGTTTGGGTGCTTGGGAAACGCTGCCCGAGGGCGTCTATGTTGTCCGCGTGAATGGTAAGCAGTACAAGGTGAAAAAGTGAGAAAGTGAGAAAGTGAAATATTTCTGAAAAAACATTACGACTATGAGATATATTAGATTCCAACTATTAGCCGTTCTGGCCTGTATGGCAGCAGTACTACAGGCGCAGAGTAACGTGCTGCGTGTGCAGTCGGAGAAATGTCCTGCCGGAAAGACACTCAGTCTGCCCATTGTGATGGAGAATCAGAGCGACATCGTAGGTGTACAGTTCGACCTCTCCGTACCTTTCCAGCTGGTTGCCGACGAGGATGGCAATTTGCCTATCAAGTTAGCTCAGAACCGTGCTCCTTACCACAAGATAGCGACAAAGTATCTTGGTACCGAGTGGCGTAGTCCCAGTAGTCACGGTGGCGTAAGCTACTATCACATCTACCGTATCATCGTCTATAGTGATAAGAACGAGCTGCTGATTGATAACAGCGGTACGTTACTTACCGTCGATGTTCCCTTGTCGCCCGATGCTGAGAATGGGGTGACGTTCCCCGTCTATCTTTTAGACAACACTGTGACCCTTACCGACCGCCAAAAGCAGAACGTGCTGACTGCTCAGGAGAACGGTACGATTACCGTCGAGGTGATTCCGCGTCCAGACCTGCAGCCTTCCGATGTCACCTTCGAACCCTCTACCGTCAATCCTGATGGTGAGCTCACCGTGAAGTGGAAGGTAGGCAACATAGGTCAAGTGTCTACCGAAGCCGGCTGGAGTGAGCAGATTGCCTTGGTGGCTCTCTCTGGTAATGTGGTGAAACAGCTTACCACCACCTACTACGACGAGACACTTGGTGCTGGTGCTTCCGTCAACCGCGAGGCCAAGATTGTGCTGCCTGCTCTGTTGGGTATCGACGGACTGGCCAAGGTGCAGGTGACTGTCGTTCCTTCCGACAAGACAGGTGAACACCCCTCGCTGCGCGATAATAATACCGCCCTGTCGGCTACTAACATCACCGTCGGCAAGCGACTGACGCTGGAGCTGTCACCCGCCAAGGTGAACGAGGGTTACACCCAGCGCATCAGCGGTAAGCTGAGCCGTTCAGGTCGTTGGCAGAACATCCGCACATTCACTATCACCAGCACTGGAGACGCTCGTGTTGATATTCCGAATAGCGTCACCATTCCTGCTAACCAGTCGGGTGTGGTGTTCTACTTTGACGTTAAAAACAATGATGTACTGGATGCCGACTCAGTGGTTGATGTGACAATCAGTGGCGACGGCTACGATCCTGTAACGGCTCGTCTGATTATCGTCGATGACGAACTCCCAGGTCTTACCGTTACCTCTTCAAAGACTGACGTCAATGAGGGTGAGACCTTCCAGCTCACCATTACCACTGGACGTCCGTCGGCTCAGCCCATTTTAGTGTCGCTGACCAGTGAGGACTCGAAGCGCTTCGTCTATCCGTCGACAGTCACCATTCCTGCCGGACAGACAACGGTAACTGCAGATGTGACGGTAGTGGATAATGAAGTGCCCAACTTTGAGCAGTCGTATAAGTTTACGGCTTCTGCCCCCAACTACAACAAGGGCGAGGTTCTTGTAATGGTACATGACAACGATATGCCTGTGCTCACGCTGACCTTGACTCCCGATGTGATAAGCGAACAGGCCGGTCCTACGTCTGTGGCTGCCGTGCTGACACGTACAGGCAAGACAGATACCAAGATCACCGTCCGCATCAGCGACGACTCCGAAGGCGGCCTCTACTATACGCACAAATCCATAGAGATGGCCAAGGGCGTCGAGACCGTCTACTTCAATCTCGGCCCTGTCGACAACACCATCAAGGAGGGCGACCGCACCTATACGCTGACAGCAGGTGTCTGGGTATCGTCATGTAACTGTGCCGCTTCAGGCGAGCAGGCAGGCAGCGTGTCGGCCAAGCTCACTGTACTCGACAACGACGGTGCCTCACTGGCATTGACGTCGCAGAACAGTACTGTGAAGGAGGGTGACGAGGCTAAGCTGACTATCACTCGCAATACCGTCGACGACGTGAGTCAGCCGCTCACAGTGACATTGTCGAGTAACTATGACGCAGAGTTGATTTACGAGCATAACGTGACTATTCCCGCTGGTCAGACAGCCGTTGACGTTGTTGTGCAGACAAAGAAGAACGAGGTCAGCGGCGACTCACATACCGTCATCTTTACGGTGGCTGCCGAGGGCTTCGGCTCTGGCACATGCTCCCTGCCTGTGACCGACCAGACACTACCCGATGCCCGCATCACCAGCTTTACCGCCGATGTGCAGACAGCCGTCGTCAGCAGTCCTGTCACGCTGACAGCCGTTGTTGCCAACGACGGAGCCTATCTGTTGGCCAAGCAGACTCCCGTCACCGTCTATATGAAGGGATTGTCGGCTCCAATAGCTACGCTGTACACTTCGCAGGATATTCCTGTGGGAGGCAGTGAGACGCTCACTCGTGTGGTGTCGCTTCCTGACAAGGTGTCCGATTGCGTCTACTATGCCATCGTTAACGAGTCGCGTAGTGTCAATGAGTTAATCTACACCAACAACACCTCTGCTGAGGCAACAGTGAAGGCTATCTCCCCATTCACGGCTACAGTGAAGACGGACAAGCAGGTTTATCGTCAGGGCGACTTAGTGACTATTACAGGACAGATTGCAGGCGACCGCACCGTCAACGCCCAGATTGATGTCTATATGATCAATGCAGGTGCGCGCGACGTCAAGCAGGTCACCACTGATGCCAACGGACGTTTCACGCTCGAATGGCAGCTCTATGCCCTTCAGTCTGGTCACTTCTCCGTAGGTGCCTGCTTCAAGGGCGATCCCACCGTCGAGGAACAGGCAGCCTTCGACGTCTTCGGACTGAAACGTGCTGACAATGCCTACATCACCTGCGATGTGACGATTGGAGAGACCAAGAACGGCGTCATCCGCTTAGTGAATGCTGGAACCCTGCCGCTGACAGGCGTCACTACTGAAGTGCTGGAAGCACCAGAGGGCTGCAATGCCCAGTTCAACATTGCATCGGATATCGCAGGCAATGCAACGGTCGATATGACCTATCAGATAGCAGGTACAGTACCTTCTCCTGGCAACGACTGGCAGCCGTTCAAGGTTCGCGTCACCTCTGCCGAGGGCGCATATCTTGAGATTCCCATTTACTACTATGCACGTACGGCTACTGGCAATCTTGTGGTAGAGTCGCAGAACCTCACAACCACGATGAACAAGGATACTGGACGCGACTACAGCTTCTTTGTCACCAACAACGGTAAGGGCAACACAGGAGCCATCAGCCTCTCGCTGCCTGAATGGATGAAGCCGCTCACAGGTGCCGTGATGCCTGGACTGGAAAAGAACGATACGGTTAACGTTGTATTGCGCCTGATGCCTACGCCTGATATGCAGCTCAACGTGCCTGTCACAGGCCGTCTTGGCATCAACTGCGAGAACGGTAATGGTACTTACATCAATTTCAGTATCACGCCCGTATCCGACCAGACAGGTACGCTTGTTGTCGATGTCACTGACGAGTTTACCTACTATACGGAAGAGAAGCCCCACGTCAGCGGTGCTGAGATTGTCCTGAGGAATCCTGTCACAGGTGCCCTTGTTGCACAGGGCAAGAGTGGCGACGACGGTCTTTTCACTATCGAGCTGCCTGAGGGCTACTATCAGCTGAACGTGACTGCCGACAAGCACGAGTCCTACAAGAACAATATCCTTGTCGACCCAGGAACCACCACGAATAAGGTAATCTGTCTGAGCTATCAGGCCATTACCGTCAGCTGGGACGTAGAGGAAACCGAGGTTGAGGACGAGTACAACATTGTGACCACTGTGCAGTATGAGACCAACGTTCCGGCTCCTGTCATCGAGGTCATCGAACCTGACAACATCGAACTGAGCCACTTGGGTGCCGGCGAGAGTCAGATCTATCATGCCGTGCTCACCAACAAGGGTCTGATTACGGCAAATAACGCCAACTATATCGTTCCTGAGAGGGTCAGTGGTTTCAAGTGGGAGCCGCTCGTAGCGTGTACGGACTTCTCGCTGTCGCCACAGCAGAGCATGGTCATTCCTGTGAAGATTACCCGCATGGGCTACAGGAAGGACACACATGGCGTGGGCGATTACACCAGTTCTGATACAGAGTGGTCGTGGGATTGGATGCCCAATGCTACTGAACCTGTTGTCGACGTCATTGAACCTACTGATCTGGACATCGGCAGTCTCGATATCGGCGGAAGCCACATCTACAGCGTCAAGCTGAAGAACAATGGCAATGTTCCTGTTTACGACGTTGTCTATAGCGTTCCTTCCAGAAAGGGCGACTACAAGTGGGAGGTACAGGAAAAGCACGACGACCTGAGTCTGAATCCAGGTGAGAGCATCGATATTCCTGTCAAAGTCACCAAGGTCGATCCTGACACGCCTGATCCTGATGATCCTGGTTCTGGCGGTTCAGGTTCAGGCTCAGGCTCAGGCTCCGGCTCTGGTTCTTCCAAGAGTTCCGACAAAGCCAAGCCCTGTAGGATTAATTCTCTCACTGACTGGCGCTTCGAGTGCGGTCCAGAAGGAAAGTACGGCTGGTATCCGCATACCATCAAGGTCGACCTGCCTTGTCCCAAGGACAATGGTGGCGGCTGGAGCACCGTCTATGGCAACGGCCTTGGCTCGCCAGGCGGCGGTGGTGGCGGCGGTGGCTACGGCTCTTCGTCGAGCAATGGCAACGTTACCGTCGACAAGGACTGTGACCCCTGCACCAATACGTATCTGCAGAAGTGGGGCGAATGTGGCATCTCGTTTGTGCCTAAGTTAGGTTGTATGTATGGTTCGGCAGCTTGTCTGCGCGATTCTCAGAAGCCCGTCGACTGGCGCTTCTACACCACTTGCACGCTGACAGGCGTCGGCTGTCTCACGGAGTTCTGTGCCGAAGGTGCCATGATTGCCATTCCTGCAACGTTAGGCGGCAGCATCGTCCCCGCTGTGGCTTGCAGTGCTGTAGGTGCCGGCATCAACGTCATCAACTGTATTATCTCACTCACTGAGCCTTGTGGCGAAAACAGCTGGTGGCAGTCCTTCGTACCGTTCAGCTGGAAGGGTCCGGCATTTACACCGCGCCGTGCAGCTCCTGCCACTGAGCCTAATTGGCTCACCACCTATCGACTGGCTGCTGAGATTCCTGCTCAGGAACATTGGGCATTCAACGCCATTCAGCTGGAAATCTTCGGCGATACCGCCTGGGTGACTGAAACCACTATCGAGGAAGTCTATGATGTGCTGAATGCTGCCCTCAAGCAGCAAGGAACCATCACCCTCGACCAACTCCGTCCCGTTAAGCCGCAGGGCATCAGCGAGGCTCAGCTGGCCAAGTTCGTCGAGCGTCTGAACAATTCTACGGCCTTTGCAGAGAACGGCACAGAGTCGGAGAATCGCATCCATGTCGAGAACTTTGAAAAGTATGTCGACCTGATTGAGAAGGCTGAGGAGGCATCGCGTGAGATGGGTTATAAGGACACTGACGAGATGTGGATAGCCGAGAGCGTGAAGTTCAAGGAGAATGCCGACAACAAGGGCAACAACGTCTGTGCCACCATCACGCTTCAGATCAATCAGACCATGACGATGACGCGCCAGGCATTCCGTGGCACGCTGACCGTCTATAACGGCAACAAGAACCAGGCCATGAAGGATATCAAGCTGAAGCTGAATGTCACCAACACCCAGACGCAGCAGGTGGCCACTGCCAAGGAGTTCGAGATGCACACTGAGTCGCTCGTGGGCTTCCAGGGCGAACTGCCGATGGATGCCGGCTGGCACTTGGGTACTGACAGCACAGGTACGGCTACCATCCTCTTCATCCCGTCGAAGTACGCTGCACCTGAAAAGCCCATCGACTACTCGTTTGGCGGCACGTTGTCATACATCGACCCGTATACAGACTTGACGGTGACTCGCGAGCTCTATCCTGTCACACTGACAGTGAAGCCTTCGCCCGAGCTTGACCTCACCTACTTCATGCAGCGCGACATCTTAGGCGACGATGCACTGACTGACGAGGTAGAGCCTATGGTACCTGCCGAGTTCGCCCTCGTCATCAACAACAAGGGCAACGGCGATGCCACCAACGTCAAGATGGTCACCAACCAGCCCGAGATTATCGACCACACGAAGGGACTGCTCATCGACTACGAGCTAGTAAGCTCGCAGCTGAACGAACAGGAGCAGCCGCTGGCCCTGGGCCAGGACCTTCCTACCGAC
>JAEEGL014438321.1_pt1 | contig 19416 bp, 18 predicted proteins | sample 9134231 | NCBI WGS metagenome assembly JAEEGL01 (sample SAMN16246548, study PRJNA631951) | gut metagenome | biome: gut microbiome; feature: rumen; material: fiber-attached | host: Bos | place: Iran: Karaj | collected 2018-10
AAATATAAATTATTCACTTCTAAGTGCTACAACTGGGTCCTTCTTAGCTGCCATCTTAGCTGGTATAATACCTGCAATAACATTTAATCCAACACTTAACAAGATTAAGAAAATTGACCCTCCTATTGGTAGTGTTGCTATGTTAGATATATCTGCAAATTTTTCTACAAGTACATTTATTGGTTGACATATTAGGAATGCTACAAATATTCCTAAACATCCAGCAAATAAACCTTCGATTATTGTTTCAGCAATAAATACTCTTGATACATCTTTCTTACTAGCTCCTATTGCTCTTAAAATACCAATTTCTTTTGTTCTTTCAAGTACTGAAATATATGTAATAATTGAAATCATTATACTTGATACAATTAAACTAATTGCAACAAATCCAATTAATACTACTGATATAATAGTAATAATTGAAGTTAAACTATCAACTAACATCTTTAATGAATCAGTATAATCAATAACATATTCTTCTTTTCCATTTTTCTTTTGTTCATCATTATATTTATCTATAAGTGAAATAATTTTTTCTTTTGAATCAAAATCTTTTGGATAAATATTAATAATTGATGGATTGTTTAAATCAGCTATTCCTAATTGTTTAGTAACATCTTCATAAGTAGTTTCAGTATCACTGAATTTAACTCCAGTTAAAACATTGATTTCTTTATTACTTGTTTGATCTTTATAAATATCTTTTTTACTTGTTTCATTAATTACATATTCAGTAAGTGAATGTTTATAACCTACTTTATCATAGTCAGCATCTTTCTTTGCTTTTAATACTCCTACTACTTTAATGTCTAATCCATTGTTAATAAGATTTTTCATATAATTATAGTCATTAGATACATCGATGTATAATCCATTTGATTTTTTATAATAATCAGCATTTAATACTAATTTATAAGATCTATTTAATAAATCTTCATAAGAATAAGTTGTTGAACTATTTTTATCAATATCTTCCATATTATTTTTCATTTCTGATCTATCTTTAATATCTAATGCATATAATACAGAATCAGAAATTATATTATCTTTTGATACTAATATAACTATTTCATTATATTCTTTTGGTAAAGTACCTGCTAATACTTCGTATTGCTCTTTTAAAAATTCTTCGTTATCTAATAATTCAGTAAATACACTATCTGATCTTGTGTATGAACTCATTATACTTTTTGCTTCTTCACTTTCAAGTGGAATTCCAGAAAATACATTAAATGTATTAGGATTTACTTTTATATTATTTGAAGAATAAATTTGTAAATCTAAGTTATATCCATATGTTATTTCGATAGCATTTTTCTCAAATTCTTCTTTTTCTTCTAAGTATTTTTTAAATTGTGATAAATCATTTTTCTTTATCATTCCATCAATTACCATACTGATATTTCTTGCTATGTCATTTCTTGAACAAATTTTACCTTTTTCACATTCAATTTTCTCTTCTTCTTCAAAAGAAAATAATTTAGATATATCAACTTTATCTTTTTCAACTTGAATTGGAAAACTTGTTAATGAATCTCTTTCCATTTGTTTAACGTAACCTCTAACACCATTGGTTAAAGAAAGAATTAAAGCAATACCTATAATTCCTATTGATCCAGCTAGTGCTGTTAGTATTGTTCTTCCCATTTTTGTTAATAAGTTATTATATGATAATCCAAGAGACGTTAAAAGTGACATAGAAGTTTTTTTTACTGCTTTATCATTTTTGTCTTCTTTTTTATCTTTAACTGGATTAGAATCTTTAAGTATTATTCCATCTTTTAATTCTATTATTCTAGTTGAATATTTCTTAGCAATTTCTGGGTTATGTGTAACCATAATTATAAGTTTATCTTTAGCTACTTCTTTTAATAAATCCATTATTTGAACACTAGTCTCAGAATCAAGTGCTCCAGTTGGTTCATCTGCTAAAATAATTTCCGGATCATTTACAAGAGCTCTTGCTATTGCAACTCTTTGCATTTGTCCTCCAGATAACTGACTTGGTTTCTTATTAATATGATCTTCTAATCCAACTTTAATTAATGCTTCTTTAGCTCTTCTTTTTCTTTCTTCTTTAGATACTCCAGTTAAAGTAAGTGCTATTTCAACATTAGATAAAACAGTTTGATGTCCAATTAAATTATAACTTTGGAAAATAAATCCTACTCTATAGTTTCTATAACTATCCCAATCTCTGTCTGAATAATTCTTTGTTGAATTTCCATCAATAATTAAATCACCATCATCATATTTATCTAAACCACCTATTATATTTAATAAAGTAGTTTTCCCACTTCCTGATGCTCCAAGAATCGAAGTAAACTCATTTCTTCTAAATTTAACATTTATTCCTTTCAATACAGGTTGTTCATTATATCCAATATAATAACTCTTTTTTATATTCTTTAGTTCTAGCATTTTATCACCTATTTTTTCCTTCTACTATTTCTTTTCCAATAATTACTTCATCTATATCACTAGATATATTATCTGTTAATTTTTCTATTGATTCATTAACTATATCGTGTGATTCATATGGCATAAATAAATATGTATCATATTCAAATTCAAATTGCTTTACTTGTCTTAATATATTTTTTACTTCTTCCAATTGTCTTTCACTAACTTTTTCTGGAATTGCAACTTCTAAATCATTTCCAAGAGATGTAAAAATAAAAGTGTCATTTGAAATTGTAACATCATTATATTTTCTATCAGGATACATCATTTTATTCATATTTACAATCATTTCCCAATGATCGTCCATATTCCTTTTTCGTGTACCTATGACAACTTGCTTATTAGAAATAATAATTACTAATTTATATACTTCTTTATGTGTTTTAGAATAAACAAGATAATCATAAATCGAATTTACATTCAATTCATTTATATTATTCATAAGTGCCTCCAATTATTTTATTTAAATCATCTATTATTCTTTTTGATGATTCTTCTAAAAAGTTTATAAAATCTTTTTTATTTAAAACATTTAATTTTTTCTCCATATTATAATCTAAATAACTAATAATTGAAATTAATTTTTTATTATTTATTTCATCTGGAAAATCTTTAAGTATATTTTTTAAATATTCCTTATCAATTTTAAAATGATTAATAATATCTTTGTTAATTACATCATAATCTTTATATAATATATTATCTTCATATAAAGAAAGATCATACTTAGGAAGATACTCTTCATAGTAATACTTGTCGAGTAAAAGATGGGAGATATATCCTAAATATAAACTATCTTTACAATCTAATTCTTTTAATGCTTCATCAATATTGGGAATCATAAACTTAGTTCCTTGAATTTTGAAGTGACTTTTTACTTTATCATCATACAAGTCTGGTAAAAGATTGCCTTTATAAAAATTTTCTTTATCAATATTTATCTTTTCACATGCTCTTTTTGCTATTGCCATATGCGCAGATATGTTTGGCATAGAATCACTTTCTTTCTTGACTGGGATTATTATATCAAAAAAAAACAAATAAATGTATTATTTGTTTTCTTTTTTTGTTTTTTTTGAATTATTCTTAGATGTTACTACTTTTCCATTTTTATTTTCTTTTGTTTTAACAATTATTTCATCTGATTCAACTTCTTTGTTTCTGTTTTCATCTATTCCTAGTTTATTTGATACCTTCTTTTTAGCTTTTCTGTACCAAATAGTTATGGCTGCTCCTATAGCTATTGCAACTCCTGCAATTATTTGAATCAAATATGTCATTGCTGATGGGTCTATATATCCAATCATTTTTTATTGCTCCTTTCTTTAACTTTATCTTGAATTACTTTAATAATATAATTTGCTCCTACTTCTGAACTATTTCCTAAGTTATAAACATATTCATCGACTATCTTAGTTATTTTTTTATTATATTGTTCTTTGGAATTTAGTAATTCTTTTACTGTATCTTTTACTTTATTTAATTGGTCTACATCAAGTGATTTTCCAACTTTATCTCTTGACCAAATATTAATTGGTACAACATTTAATTCTTTATAATTTGGGTTCATTATTTTCATAGGTGTATTAATGTATAATACTGGTTTTTTTGTAGTAAATGCGTATTCAAATCCAATATCAGACCAATCTGTAATTATTAAATCAGCATCAAACACTGTGTTTGTTTTAGAGAAATCTGTTTGAATTTCAATATTATCATTGTCCTTATACTCTTCTTTCATTTTTTCAAATTTCTCTTTCATATGTCTTACATGTTGAGGATGTGGTCTTACAATAATATTATAACTTTCATCTTTAATATTATTTAATATTTCTTCTAAACATAAATCTACTATATTATCCTTTTGCCATGAAGGTGCAATTAAAATAGTTTTCTTTTTAGATTTAGATTCTTTTTTCTTCTTTTGATATTCTTCTATCATATCATCTAAAAGAGGATAGCCAAATTCAAATATTTCTCTTTTTAAATTATATTTTTTATTAATTGCTAATTCTTCTTCTTTTTGGTGTTTACCTGTAACAAATATTGTATCATAATGATCAGTAGCATGAGGTCTTAATGTTAAATTAGAACTTCCTTGTCCATGTGGATAATAAATATATTCAATATCTTTTCTAATATAACTTCTTTTTATATGATAAGTATTAATATCTGGCATTGTCATTACTACAACATCAGCATCCATTTTCATCATTAAAGTAATTAATTTCTTTTCTTCTATGTAATATGCTTTTATTTTTGGATTTTCTTTTTCTAATTTAAATATATTATCATTATAATCACTTGTAATATAGTGAATTGTAATATTTGTATTATTTAATAAATATTCTATAACACCTTTATAATATTTATAAAAACCATTACTTTCTGAATAGAATACTAACTTTTTATTAACTATTTTAAAGAATTTTTTATAATCTTGTTTTTCTTTTTTTATTTGTTCTTTTGTTCTTTTATTAGTTTTATTTAAATTAGATATTTCTTTTAATTCATTTGTCGTATTTTTAAGTTCTTCATAATCTACATATTTCTTAGGATTAATACACTTATTTAAGATCCATTGTTGGAATACTGCAAACAAATTACTAACTACCCAGTAAAGAGCCACTCCTGCGGCCACAAAAGTACCCAAATAAAGCGATAAAAGAACAGATAGTATTAACATACCATATCTATTATAAATTGATTGTGCTTGCTGTAATACGTTCATTTTATTAAGTCCTATACACATAATAAATGCTGAAAGAGCTGCTACAATTGGAATTAAATATGTTAAGCCTTTTTCATTATCTGCAATCCATGTTAAATCAATACCAAGAAACTTAACATTTAAATCTTTAATTTCATTTATTTTTGCTTCTCCAATTACTTCTTTATACTCTTCAATATATTTATCTTCTTTAATATCTTTTAAAATATCAAGTTCTAAAGAAGAGGATTCTTCATTTAATTCTTTATTATTATTTAATACTATTGTTGTTAATGATTCATTTTGTTTTTTATCTACTTTAATTATATGTGTTAATGGATGATTAATTACTTCTACTAATCCGATTAGTATTATTAATTGTATAATTAGTGGTATTAATGAAGTAAAAGCATTATAGTGTTCTTTTTTATATAATTCACTTTCTTCTTCAGCAATCTTATCTTTATCACCAAAGTAATTAATTTTAATTCTATTAATTGCTGGTTGCATTTTTACCATTTTAATCGAATTTTTTTGAACATAAATAGTTATAGGAATTAATACAATTTTACTTATTAGAGTAAATAAAATAATTGCTATTCCATAATTATGACATATATCATAACAAAATTTCATTATAATACCTAAAATATCTGCAAACATTTAGTACCCTCCTAGTGTATATAAATTAACATTAAAAAAACTAATTTGTTTGAAGTATAATTATAATAATTACTTCAAAAAATTAGATAGATTTATAAATAGAATATTATTCTATCTCATAAAAATAGTATATCACTATCAAATGTTTAATTCAATAATACGAATTATATAGTATTATCTATTAAATTCTACGCCTGTCTTTTTCATACTATCAAAATCCCAAGCTTTTCCACTTGCTACATATTCTTCCATATGATCTTCTTCTTCATATCTATACCAAATAAATTTTCTTTCTCTATCACTTGTAATATTTGGAAATAATTCATTACTCTTTTTATCATTCAATAAATCTAGATATGCTTCTATTAAATCATCATATGAAATTGCTTTATCAGAAATCATCATATCATGATGCTCATTAATACCTTTAATAAATAAAATTGGATTTGTTCTATGCTGCCATTTATCTCCTTCACCATATCCATGATCTGCCATTACAATTATTACAGAATTATCATACAATCCACTTTTTCTAATTCTATTTATATAATTATAAGTTACTTTCAAAGATGCTTTAACTTTTTGCATGTATGTTCCATCTTTTATTCTTTCTAAGTTTTCATCTAAATCAAAAGGTGCATGAGCTCCATCAAGATGAATAAAACTAAATTGATTCTTAGATACTTCTTTTAATTCATTATTGTTTATATATTTATTAAATCTATCATCAAATAATGAAAATCCTTCATCATTGTAATCTACTTTACAACTATTAATATCAAAATAATCAATTCTAGAATATTGTTTTAAAAAATGAGGTAAGTATTTAAATAAAATATACTTAGTTTCTTGAAAGAAATAACATCTATTAGCAAAAGAATCATTATAATCTGTTAGATTTAATACCATTTTAGATTTATCTGTATTCCATTTTATATCTTGTTCATATAAATTTATATCATAATTAAGTTCATGTAATTTATCGATAAAAGGTGAAGAATCCATAGCATCATTATAATATTTAACAAATTCTTCTTCATTATAATTTACTTTTCCTGATAATAAATGAGGAATAGCATCTCTTGTAAAAGGATACATAGTTAATGTATCTGGATAATAAGTAAAATCATTAAATAAATCTTTGTATTTGCTTTCATCTAAAGCTTCTTTGTAATACTTAGAATCAACTGCATCTAACAAAAAAATAAAGAAATTTTTATTATTTGATATATTATTAATATTATGATTTGAAACAAGTATTACTTTTTTATTCAAATATAAGTCACTATTGATAAGTGATGGAATAAAACTTACGAATAACATTACAAAAACAGATAAAGTAACATAATTAGATACTTTGATAACTTTCTCATATTTAAATTTTCTACAACATATAATGTATGTAACTATTAATCCTATTAATATAATAATTGATATTATATTTTCTGTATTATAATTTGACCAATCTATAGCTTCACCATTAAGTGTTGGTAATGTACTTGATAAATAATTTCCTTCAATATAAAACCAAAAGAATAAAACATATGAAATTATTACAACTACATTAAAGAATAACAATTTCTTTGATACTTTTTTATTAATTAAATAAATAATTGTATAAATAAGTGATAATCCTAAAAAGATTATAAAGAAAAATAATAATAATGGTTTTATAAAGTTTGATAGATTAAAATTAAAATCATTTCTGTTACTTACAAACATTGTAATAGGTTCAACTATATATAACATAAATGCTATTATAAATGATAATACATAAGTAGGAATTAACTTCTTCATATTTTTTAATCCTCCTCTATCCTATATAAATAGTATAGCATTTATTAATAATCGATTCAATAATATGTAAATAATAAAAAAATGTCATATAGACATTTTTATTTATTAATCATATTACTTTCATAAAATAAAGGTAATAATATATATCCATTATTTCTCAAGTATTCGATTACTTCAGGAAGCATTGATGTCGTTATATTATTATAGTCATGAAATAAGATTACTTCTATATTATCATTTAAATAAGATTTTAACATACTCCATGCTTGAGTTTTGTTTTGTATATCTTTTCCATCACCATTTTCAGCAGTCCAATCTACCCATCCATATCCTTTTTCACGTAACATTTGTGTTGCTTGATCAAATCCATTTGATCCTAATTTTGCCTTAGCAGTTGGAATTCCTCCAGGAAATCTTAGAATATTTGTTATATACCCTCCAGTTTGTTCTTTAATATGTTCATGTTGTTTATTAACTGCATCCATAAATGTATTTGGATTTGTATAAAGTCCTTTAAATATAGCATGAGTGAATGTATGATTTGCTATTGTGTGACCTCTTTTAAGATATTCTTTATATAATGCATAACAATTCTCACTCTTTTTATCAAAACAATACTCTCCATTAATATTTGTTAAAAAGAAGGTAGCTTTTACATCATATTTATCTAATATATCAAATACTTTATAAGTATTATAATATGGTCCATCATCAAATGTTAAATAAGCAATCTTTTTATCACTTGTTCCTGCTATTATTGTGTCTTCTAGCTTTTTAATTGTATTAAAATATTCTTTTTTAGCATTATTTATCTTTTCATCTAAATTGTCGTATGATTTAATTTTTTCTTCTATACTAGATAATTCTTTTTCTTTTTCATCATATTCTTTTTGTTTTTCCTTATATTCTGTATTTATCTCTTTATTCTTTTTTTCTAATTCTTTTTTCTTATTATTAAAAGTAAAATATACTACTATTGATCCAATTAATACTAATAAAAGAAGTAATTCCAAGATTATAAATTTTTTGCTATGTCTTCTGTTTTCTTTTGCCATTTTTCTAACTCTTCTATTTTATCTTTCTTTTCTTCTTTTATTTTTGTTTCTTCAGATTGTTTTTCTTTAATTTTTTCATCTGCTTCTTTCATTTTATCTTCTATTTCTTGGATTATAGTGTTATTATCAATCTTTTTCTTTTTGTTATAGTAATTATTTACTTCTATTAGAGCAAATACTACTCCAACAACAGTAATAATAAATGTTAGAATTAAAATTATCTTTTTCATAGAATCACCACAATAATTTTATTATAATTCTTTAAAACAGTCAACATACTTGGTTTGACTTTTATTTATATAAAGATTATACTTTTATTATTGGAGATGATGACATGAAATTTATTGAAGACATTGATAAAAATAAATATGAAAAGTTTGTAGAAAAGCATAAAACTAAATCTCATTTTTTACAAAGCTATGATTGGGGAGAATTTTCAAGAAAAAACAAGAATGTAACTCCTTATTATGTAGGCCTTTTAGATGATAATAATAAGCTTGTTGCTACTGCTTTATTATTACAAAGAAAAATGTATTTAGGATATTCATATTTTTATTCTCCAAGAGGATTTATTTGTGATTACAGTAATAAAGAAATAATAAAAGAATTTACAAACGGAATAAAAGAATTTGCAAAAAAGAAAAAAGCATTATTTCTTAAAATTGATCCAGATATTAAATTACATAATCTTGATATAGATGGAAATGAAATTGAAGGAAATAATAATTATGAATTAGTAGATTACTTAAAAAAGATTGGATACAAACATCTTGGATATAACAAAGCATTTGAACATAATCAACCAAGATATACATTTAGATTGGATTTATCTCAAGGACTTGAAAGTATAAAAAATAATTTTCATTCAACTACAAAAAAAGTAATTAATAAAGGAAATCAATATGAACTTGAAGTATTTAAAAATGATGAAAAATATATAGATGATTTTTATAAAACAATGCAAGACACTGCTGATAGAGAAAATATCTCAATATATTCAAAAGAATACTATTTAAGTTTCTATAAAGAATTGCATAAAAATAACCATAGTGATATTTATATAGTATATTTAAATAAAAAGAAAACTCTTAGCTTATTAACAAAAAATTTAAATGATTTAAAAAAGAATCAAGAAAGTCTAACAAGTGATAATAAGAAAAAAGAACTTCAAAATCAAATTGAAAAACTTCAAAAACTAATTGATGAAATTGATGAAGTAAAAGAAGATAAAATTCCACTTTCTTCAATTATTACTGCAAAATATGGAGATAAAGTATGGACAATTCATGGAGGTAATCACTCTATGTTAAGAAGTTTAAATTCAAACTATTTAATATATTATGAAATAATTAAAGATGCTGTAGAAGAAGGATACAAAACAATAGATTTTTTTGGTACTTCATATAATCCAAGTCAAAATGATCCTGAATATGGAATATGGTTATTCAAAAAAAGACTTGGTGGGGAATATACAGAATTTATTGGTGAATTTGATTGTATATTTAAAAAAGGAATGTATAGATTATTTAATATATTAATTCCTATTCATAGAAAAATATCAAAGAGTAAAAGTAAAAAGAAAAATAAGCAAAGTTAATTGCTTATTTTTTTATTATCTTTTTAATTTTCTTTAAAGTATTAAATACTTTATAAGTAAATCCAATTGGTAAAGTAAATTCTCCAATATATTCTACTACATTTCCATTAAATCCTTTTTTAAATTCATATATTCCATAATACTTATTTGATGGATCAAAATCTCCTGCAATTCCATAAAAGTTAGCATATTCATAATTCATATCAATTGCATCTTTTATATGAGCATCATATAACGCATATTTTGGATAAAACTTTTTATATTGAGTTAATGTTCCACTACTTAACGATATGTAGTCCTTACCTGATTTCATTGAAATAAGTGCTCCTATATCTACTCCATTAGGATGTTCTTTTTTTAATTCTTTTGCATATTTTATTTCTTCGTTATATTTTTGAATTAAATTATCAGATATTTCTTTTTTATTAAGTAACTTATTACCTACCATACCAGTTTTCATTTTTTCTTCTATTTCTTTATTGTTTTCTTTTTCATTTTTTAACTTTTCTTCTGTTTTGCTTAAATATAAATCTGGATCTATATATGCCATATATATTTTTATATTATTAGGCATACTTTCAAACATAGATTTATAATACTCATAACTTTTTGTATTAAACTGATCTCTTTCAGCTGTTTCTTTAAATATTTTTGATAAACTTTTAATGTCTTCTACATTACCTATTCTTATTTGAACTCCATTATTATATGTTGATTCAACATTTTTTCTTGTTGATTTAATAAAATTATTTTTTAATTCTTCATAAGTTCCATCTAGTTTTAATCTATAAATCCATCTTACTTGCATAGTTTCAAAATAATTATTAAATCCATAGTGAATGAATCCAAGTGTTTTTAAATCATTGATAATTTTATCATTTTTTATATCATCAATTATTTCTCCATTTGAATTCCTTACTCTATAAATTACATTTGGATCAATTGTTAAAGACATTCCTTTTTTATCTTTTATGTATTTTTTTATATTATCAACAAAAAATGTTAATAATTCTTTATTATCGTAATCTATTAAGAATCCTCTAGAAGAATAAAATCTTTTTTTCTTTAGAAATGATCCTATTGAATATAATAATGTTGCTGCAACAACTTTATTTTTTTCTTTTACTCCTACAAGATAACATTTTATGTTATTGTTTTCTTTAAATTTTTTTAAATCTATTGTTTGCATATATGATTCTAATTCATGTTTACTTGCAAACTTCTCAAATTCTTTTTCTGTTAATTCTACAAATTCCATAATGTCATCTCCATAAATAAAATTATATCATAAAAAAGGAATTACTTAAATAATTCCTATTCTTCTTTTTTTTCTGTTAGACTTAGCTCAACTTCTGTTTCTGATGTTCCTCTAATATAAGTCATTTTAATTTTGTCTCCAACTTTATGCTTATATAATAGATATTTTAAGTGTGCTACATTTTTTACTTCTTCTTTATCTATTTTTACAATTACATCTCCTGCTTTAATTCCAGCTTTATCTGCAGCACTATCTTTTGTAGTATCAAGGACAACTATTCCATGGTCTATTGATTCATCTAACTCAATTTTATATCTTTGTAATATTAAAGTATCAGTAGTATTTGCATAAGTAATACCTATAAATGGTCTTTCTATTGTTTTTCCATTTTCAAGTTCATCAATATGCTTCATAACATCATCTATCTTTATTGCAAATCCCATTCCTTCAACTTTTTCATTTATAAATTTTAAAGATGTTATTCCTATTACTTCTCCATTAATATTTACTAATGCTCCTCCACTATTTCCAGGATTAATTGGAGCATCTATTTGTATTACATCTTGAACCCAATCATTTTTACTATCAACGTCTACAGTTACTTTTCTATTTAATCCAGAAATATATCCTCCTGTAACACTATTATAGTATTCTTCATCAACTGGTGTTCCGATTGCTACAATAGTCTCTCCTAGTTCAACTTTTTCTGAAGATCCAATTTTTGCTACTGCAATTACCTTCTTTTTTGGTATTCTTAGTACTGCTACATCTAAATATTTATCTTTACCCAATAATTCAGCTTTAACTTCCTCGTTACTAGCATTTACAATAGTAATATCTGTTGCTCCATCAATAACATGATGATTAGTCAAAATATATCCATATTCACTATCTGTTTTATAAACAAATCCACTTCCTGATCCATTGTCAGTTTTATTTTTTTTGTTTTTAACCATAACAACGGCATCATATACTTTGCTTACAGTTTCTTTTATTCCGCCATTTTCAATAACCATTGTACCGCTCATACAATTAGTACAACTATTGTATACCATTGATTCTTCAGAACCATTTTCTTTTTTTGAAATATTATTACCAAATAATAAATATGTTAACTCTCCACCTGCTAAGAAAGCCAGTAGAATTGTTATAGTTATCAACACTCTATTCTTCATTATATGGCCTCTTTTCTATATTTGCAATTTCATTCCAATTATTTGGAAATCCCATTCTATCTAGTACAGCATCAATAGATATCGAATGAAGGTTATACTTTAGATTTACAATTAATCTATCTAATTCTAATATCAAATTCTTAACATCATCATTAGATAATATTTGTCTTAATATAATTATTAATGCAAATAAATCATTTTTACCTTTTGTATATTCTCCATCTTTCTTAGGAATATTTAATAAGATATGATAAACTGTATTATTTATTTCTCTTTGAGTTTTATTTTCATATAAAATATCTTCATGAGCACAAACATTTCTATAATTAGCTAAAATAGAAAAATAATTAGATAATTCATTAACATCAATATTATAAATTTTTGATATTGCAACTTTATCTTCATGTTTTAATATAGTATAAAACTCACTAATAATTCCAAAAGATAATACTTTAACTAATACCCATAATGGAATATATCCATAATTATTTAAATAGTGCATTGTGGCACTATGCTGATAACCATTTACACGTACTTGTCTTTTCATCTTTTTAATTAAATCATTTACTTGTCTACTTTTTTCTGGAGACATATCAAAGTTTGCTGGTTTAAGATAATCATTTTCTTTATAACCATACTTTTTTGATAATTGATATGAAAAAATAGATTTTGCATTATTCTCAACAATTAATAAATTTTTAAATATTAGATTTCTAAACTGTCTATCAAATAAAAAAATACTATATAATTCCTCGAATGTTGCTCCTTTAATATACTCTTTTGGATTATTCTTTTGCATTAATAAATGTCTATATCCAGTTAAGAAAAAATAATTCTCTCTTAATAGTACATCTTTAGCATACTTCTCGTCATTTATAACCAACCCTTTATATTTAAATATTTCTATTTGTTCGTCGAGATTTTTAAACTGTTTATCTCTCATAGTATCACCATTATAATTATAACATAAAAAAAGACTATAACATAGTCTTATTTTCTTTTTAAACCATTAATTAAATCAACTGTTATATTTCTTTTTTCTTCTACTTTTGTAACAAATTCTTTCTTTATAATAATTGTAGGTCTAACAAATTTAGTTTTATTTGATTCACTTAAATAGAATGTTCCTTTTTCTGTAACTACAAATACTTTATTATTCTTATCTGATTGAATCCAATAATTCTTTAATCCACCATTAGCTAGCCAGTTTGGAGTAGTCCATTCATCACCAAAATTCATTCTTTCTCTAATTTTTACATATTCTTTTGATGATAATACATTCATTTCCTGAATCTTTCCTATTTTTTCTTCATATTTACCTTTAATATCTTTCTTTAAGACACTTGCAATACTATTTTCATCATCAGTACTATATTCAGTTGAATTATCTTTATGGTACTGAACCATATCTGCTCCATCATATTTACCATCAGAGTTAAAATCAATAAAGTTATCAGATAATAATGTTACCTTTTCATGTTTAGAATCTGAATCTTCTATTACATACCATACAGATTCATCAGCAAGATATACTTTATCACCAATTCTGTATGCATCATATACTGCTAATTGTTTTTTTACAAAATCATTATATTTAAGTAAAGAATAAATAGCAACTCCTATTACTATTGCAATAATAAGTAATATTATAATTGTTTTCTTTAAGCTTTCTTTACTTTTTCTTTTTCTTTCTTGAAGTTCTTTTTCATCAATTGATTCAAAAATAGAACTTTTTATTTTACCTTTAAATGATTTTGGTTCCTCTGGTATAGTTTTATTACTTTTTGTATTAATGTTCTTCCATTCTTTTGGAAGTTCTATTTTAGATTTATTCTTTTTTTGTTGCTTTAATTTTTTTTCTTTTAATTCTTTTTCTTTTTGTTTCTTTTTTTCTTCTTTTTCTTTAGCCTTTTTTTCTCTTTTTATTTTTCTTTTTTCTAATCTTTTTCTTTTCTTTTCTTCTTTTCTAAGTTGTCTTTTTGTTTTTACAACTTCTTCTTTTTCTTTACTAATTTCAGGCTTTTGATCTAAAACAGTTAATTCTTCTTCCTTAACTTTTTCTTCTTTTGGAATTTTTCTAATAATATTATTAGGTTCTTTAACTGTTGTTTTTTTCTTTTTAGATTCTACTTTTTCTCTAGTTGCTTTTTTTTGAGCAACTTTAGTAGCATTCTTTTTTGGTGTTATTGTTTTTTTTGTTACAACTTTTTTTGCAGGTGTTTCTATTTTTACAACAGGTTCTAATGCTTGATCTATTTTTTGTAATTCTTCAGTTTTTAGTTTTTTCTTAACAGTAGAGGCTTTAGTTGTTTTTTTTGTATTAGCTGTTTTACCCTTAATAGATGCTTTAGCTAATGTAGCCTTAACTGCATTTTTATTTTTTATATTTATTGTTTTCGGCTTTTTTGTTTTTACCTCTTCCATTAAGACACCTCCTTATGCTAAATCTTTACTTGATCTTGCATTTAATGATGAATCTGCTATTATTCCTTTTTTAAATGCAAAATATCCTGCCGCTCCTATCATTGCAGCATTATCTGTACAATATTTTAAATCAGGATAACTGCAATCAATTCCTTCTTTATTACATTCATTTAATAAGCTTTCTCTTATTCCACTATTTGCTGCTACCCCACCGGCAATAATTAGCCGTTTAACATTTTTATCTTTCAATGCTTTTATAGTTTTCTTAGTTATTGTTTCTACAACAACGTCTTGAAATGATTTTGCCAAATTTTCTTTATTAATTTTTATTCCTCTTTGATCATAATTATGTGCCAAATTTATTACAGCACTCTTTAACCCACTAAAACTAAAATTATAACTATCATCATTTAATGGAACTGGTAAATCATATTCATGGATTCCTTCTTTGGCCATCTTGTCTATTACAGGTCCTCCAGGGTATCCAACATCGATGATTCTGGCTACTTTATCGTAACTTTCTCCAACAGCATCATCAAGTGTTCCTCCTAGTTTTTCAAATTCATATTCATCTTTCATATATATTAATTCAGTATGCCCACCACTTACAACAAGTGCTATTAATGGATACTCCATTTTTTTATTTAAATTATTTGCATATATATGACCAGCAATATGATGAACTGGTATAAGTGGTTTTTTATATACCCATGCTAATGTCTTAGCAGCTTCTACTCCTACAAGGAGTGATCCTATTAATCCAGGACCATATGTTACTGCTATCGCATCTATATCATTCATTGTCATTTTTGCTTTATTTAAACATTCTTCTATAACCATTGTTATATTTTTTAAATGATGTCTACTTGCTATTTCTGGAACAACTCCACCAAAATTTGTATGTATATCTATTTGTGAAAGAATAACTGTTGATAAATCAATTGAACCATCTTCTATAATTGAACAACTAGTTTCATCACAACTGCTTTCTATTGCTAGAATACGCATATTCTTCATTTACATCATCTTTCTTTCCATCAAATAGCCATCTACACCATCATAATAACTTTTTCTAATTGCAACTATTTCAAAATCATACTTTTTATATAAATCTATCGCATATTTGTTATTAACATTTACTTCTAATGTAATATTTTCTATTTTTTTATTATTTCCTAAATTTATCAAATAATCCATCAAAGAAGATCCAATTTTTTTGTTTCGATATTCTTCAACTACTTCAATGTATGCAAGTTCAAAACGGTCATATAGGTCATAATAATTTACTATACCTATTATATTACTTTTTTCCATATAAATAAAGTATTTAGTGAATGCATTTTGCTTAAAAGATTCAAAAATACTGTTTTTAGAAAAAAAAGTTGGAAAAGTGTTCTCAACTTTTTCAATTATTTCTTTGTCATTAATATTAATTTCTTTAATCATTTTTATCTTCACTCATTTTTTTCTCTTCTGCTTCAGTCATTTTAAGATAATTTGCATCGATAGAATGTGGATTAACAGAAGGTCTATCTTTTACCATATTTACAATTAATTCTATTTTAGGATCATATGGTTGAATGTCATATTTTGCCTCTATAACATCATTTGTAATGAAGCATATATCACCAATCATTGAATCAAGTGCCACATTTAATGTATCTGTAGATACATATCTCTCATTCATTACAAAACTATTGTTTTTAATATCATAAATAGATGCATATAGGTAATTTCTTCTTGCATCAATTGCAGGGACTACATAATCGTAATCACCATCAGCTGATAAAGCCATTGCTTCTAAACTAGAAATAGGTATAATAGATATATTTTTAGCCCATGCAAGAGTCTTTGCAATAGTTAAACCTATTCTAATTCCAGTAAAAGAACCTGGCCCATTAACTACTATAATTTTATTTATTTCATCAGGAGAAATTCCCTTAACATTTAGCATTTCTTCTATTCTTGGAAGGGTATACTCTGATAAATTATTTCCGAGATGTTCTTTAATTTCTGCAATTACTTTATCATCTTCAATTATTGCAGTATATAAAAAACTAGATGTAGTATCTAGGTATAATGTCATCATAATACAGCCTCACAGATTTCTTCATATTGTTGTCCGTGTGGAATAAATACTAAAGTTCTAGTTTCTTCATCAACTATTTTAAATTTAATATCAAGTCTTTCTTCAGGAAGATAATCTCTAATCATATCAGCCCATTCTATAATAACTACTCCTCCTTTTTTGAAGTAATCTTCAAGACCAATACCATCTACTTTACCATCCAAACGATAAACATCCATATGATATAAAGGCATTTCTCCGTTAAGATATTCTTTAATTATATTAAATGTTGGAGATGTAATATTTTCTTCTATTCCAAGTGCTTGAGCAAAACCTTTTGTGAAAATAGTTTTACCACTTCCAAGGTCTCCCTCTAGACAAATAATCATATTTTCAAATTTTTCTGACTCAAGATTTTGAGCTATTTCAATAGTTTCTCTTTCGTCATAAGTTGTTACTCTATAATCCATAATATCACCAAAATTATTATAGCAAAAATAAATATAATCACTCAATAGTTTTATATTTTTTTACACTTATTATATGTAAAATAAAAAAGTATATATTAATACTTTTTTATTAGAGATTTAGTTTGCATTTATATTATTGTCCTAAGTCAGATGTTAGAATTGTAACGACCGGACGAGCACCATATACAGCTGTATTGGAGATAGTGCAGGACAAACTACTGCTGATACCATACACATTCCAAGCCAGGCTACTAGAATAGTATTGTGGAGTTTCTAGCCAGTATCCTTCACTTCCACTATATCCTTCATATTGTCCTATGTTTTCCAATAACCATGTATAATTATTTAAGTAACCAGTATATTGCACTCCACTACTTCCACATATTGAAGTTACTTCTTCATATGTCAATAACCTTGCTGGTTTATAATATGCAAATGGATCTATTTTTCGATATCCGTTATCCGTATACTCACTTCCGTTTTGTGCAACTATATTTCTTTCTGTTTGTAATATTAACCCTGGATTACTCCATTCGTACTCACTTGGTAAGTATGAAGATACTTTTCTTGGTCCATGCCAGTTTTGATTGGTACTTGTTGTATCATAAAACATTAATAAATTATGCATATTTGTATAGTATATTAATATTGAAGTATCCCCATCACTTTTTACATAATAGAATCTTTCTGTTTCTGGATCATACGTTCCATCATTATCTACATCACAATTATATGCGTCTCCTGCTTTTGGACTTCCATTTACTAGTGTTCCATATGTTATTGTATTTCCATATCCTGCCTGTCCAGTAGCATTACATCCATAATCATCTGTTCTTTCACATGTTGCTGTATGTAGTGTTGTTGCAGGTATACATACAATATTTGGTGGAATTGTAACTCCTTGACCTTCTCCTCCAGAACTTGCTTGTTCTAAGTTCTCTGTTATTGCTCCTTCTTTTTTACATCCGTTTCTATTTGTTATTAATATTACTTTGTTTCTTCCATCTATTATTCTATTCGTTTTTATATCATCAATTGATAAATCACTTTCTATATTATCTATATCAAGTTTGTCAGATTTTACTATTTCTTTTATTCCTTGACCAGCATCATCTACACTTGTCCAGTAATAATCATATCCTTTTCCATTATATGTTACTACTACAAACGCTCCTAAATCTACAAACTCTCCATATGGACTTTTCATTGCGTTTTCTGTCTCTATACATTTTACATCTAAATAATATGTAGCATCTGTATCATACATCTCAAGTTTTCCTGAGTTAACCAAGTTTCTTGCTGCTCCTATTACTTCATTTGCTGTATCAACGTATGCATTTTTTCTTGAATCATTTATATATTTTGTTACACTTGGTATTGCAATTATCATAAGTATTCCTAATATTATAATAACTGCAAGTAGTTCTATTAAAGTAAAGCCTTTTTTATTCATCTACTATCACCTACTATAATAATAGCATAAAATAAAAAAAATCACATAGTGATTTTATTACAAAAAAAAATTGTTGGCAACTTCCTATTTTCGCATACACTATCTTCGGCGTATAAGTGCTTGACTTCTGTGTTCGGGATGGGAACAGGTATTTCCACTTAGCTATTGTCACCAACAAAAATATTTGAGAAATAATTCTCTGAAAACTTAGATAATGTGTTTGTAAAAGATCTAATCAAATATAAACAAATATGATTAAATCCTCGATCTATTAGTATTG
>JAEEGL017265156.1_pt1 | contig 19416 bp, 18 predicted proteins | sample 9134231 | NCBI WGS metagenome assembly JAEEGL01 (sample SAMN16246548, study PRJNA631951) | gut metagenome | biome: gut microbiome; feature: rumen; material: fiber-attached | host: Bos | place: Iran: Karaj | collected 2018-10
ACATACTCAGAAATAATCCTATCAAGTTCAGGAGTAAGCGGTCCATCTTTCACCAAAACAAATTGGTCTGGAAGCACAGTCTGAGAAAGCATGCTGTCTATACTAGCCCTGAGATATTCAGGCTTTTCTTTGGAGTAGACTGACATTAGTACGCTATATTTTTCCACTTATACTCCCCCCAAGGGCATACTTCCCCAAAATATACAATATACTAATAACATTATAGTCTATATATAGTACTTTGTCATAGAAAAAATCGTAGATTTTGTGACGAAATCTACGCTTTTTACAACATCTTTATTTAGTTCGCAAGATCACTTCTTAAGCAGCATCTCTTCCTGAACTTTCTTTACCTGTTCCAAAGGATAATTACAGAAATCAGCGATTGCCTCTGGTGTTTTTCCAGCATTTAACATTTCAGCAATTTTCTGAGCATCGCGTTTCTCTATACCTTGTTCTATGCCTTGCTTAATGCACTTATTTTCCACTTCCTTTATTTCATCCGCCATTAATTCCATCAAAAAATCGTTCATCTTATCCTCACCTCGCAATCTATCATACAAGTCGCTATTTGCCTTACCACTTACAAGAACGACAGCATTAACATCCTGGAGATCTCCCTGTTCATTAAAGATACTTGCCTCTGTAAGAAAATCCCTAATATCATTCTCATCTGCATTGTATCTCATTATCTTTAACGCTAGAAGTTTTCTGTCATCAATCTCATTTAAAACAACTATTCTAAGAGGAATACTGATTATTCCATCTATTCTATATATTCCCTCTTTTTCTTCTATAATACCATTTCCTTCTGCTTTTAGCATATTGAATAATTTATTTGGTTTTCTCGCTCTGATCACTGTAAGTGTAATCTCATTTGCTGGAATTTCATTGAATCTTTTTCCTGTTGATTTATAAATCCCAGCATAACCAATCACTTTCCAAATAACATCAATGTTCAGATCATCGTTGGGATTCTTATATTCGATAATATTATATTTCCTAAATGCCCTGCCTATGTCATTATCAATGATTATGGAATCTGTTTTCTTGATGATCAGAAAGTCCATTCTCAAAGGTTCTTTTGTAAGATTATGCTCACGCTCGATAATAATGTGCGAGTTATATTGCCGCATACACAAGCTTAATCCTCCTGCAAAGCCAGAATGCCAATCAATCTGGCTTATCTTTTTGCTTTTCTTCATTTAAAAAATCTTTCCTCCATATCATATTTTGCAAGTGGAATTGCCGGCGAATCCGCCTCTGCATCAGAATTATGCAGTTTGCTCGAAAGAGCACAAGAACAAGTCTAGCACTAAATTCTTAAGATTTAGCATCGAAATTCATTAATATTCTATGTATATCAAAATTACGTTCATCGCATACTATTTCTCGTATTTCCTTATGACAAAGTACAAGATATAGCTTATAATATTATTATATTTCAGGCTAAATATTTACGGCATTTCATCCGAAATATGTATTGATGGTGTATCTTATATTTTGTACTGAGGACTTTATATGAGGGGTATAAGTTTAAAGAGCAAGAAAGTTACACATACAGCCAAGCTTGTGGTGATGCTGTGGAATATAGGTCTTTTTGCACTGATCTGGCTTACGTATTATAATCGCAACGCATTTCAGACCTACTACGTTCTAGGCGGTATCGTGTCAATAATCATATATATCTTTATCTATAACGGATTGTGTAATCTATACAATGCGTTTAGAATCGCGTCGTCATCAATTACTGAGATGGTCCTTTCTCAGGGAATTTCCTTCAGCATCGCTGATCTGATTTTATACGTCGAATGTAACCTCATCAGAAATAAATATACCAGCTTCATTCCAGGTCTCGTCATTGTTGTAATGCAGACCGTTGGTACAGCTGTAATCATAACATTGTCCAAACACGCTTTCATGAAGTATGTAACGCCGCAAAAGACATTACTTCTCATTGGAAGCTGGGTTTCTCCGGACGAAGCCGAGAAGTTCCAGGAAAGAATCCTCAAGAAATATGCACATCTCTTCGATTTCAAATATATTGAACCTGAAATGATTGCCCCTGCTGCTTTTGAAGAAAAGCTCGCAGAATGCTGCACAGTTATAATGTACGGCCTTTCCGTGGATCAGCGAAGAGTATATATCCAGCGATGCATCGATGAACACAAGACTTTCTACTTCACTCCTCGAATTGAGGACATCATCCTTCAAGGCTGTTCATCCAGACACCTATTGGATACTCCACTTATGAAGTACGACTACATCTATGAACATAAAACGAAGTTAAACGCTAAGCGAATCTTTGATATAGTTTTCGGAATCCTATTCCTTATCTTCTTCTCACCAGTCATGTTATTGATTGCCCTTGCTATCAAGATTGAGGACGGCGGACCAGTATTTTACAAGCAAAAGAGATGTACTAAGGATGAAGAAGTCTTCGACATTATCAAGTTTAGAAGTATGATCGTGGATGCTGAAAAGAAAGGCATTCAGCCTACAATTGACCGAGATGACCGAATCACCAAAGTTGGCCGTGTAATCAGAAAATACAGATTAGACGAGCTTCCTCAGGTCTTTAACATCCTGTCAGGCGAAATGACCTTTGTAGGGCCACGTCCAGAGCGTGTTGAACACGTTGAGATTTACTGCAAGGAACTTCCAGAGTTCAGATACCGCATGAAGGTTAAGGCTGGTCTTACCGGTTACGCCCAGATTTTCGGCAAATACAATTCCTCAGCCTATGATAAGCTAAAGCTCGATATGCTCTACATAGAGAACCAGTCTCTTAGTCTTGATCTAAGGCTCATCATGCTGACTGTGAAGGTTATGTTCCAAGGCGAGAGTACCGAAGGCTTTGAAAAAGAGATGGTGAGACTCATGAACAAACGAGCTCGTAGAGTTGGATGAATACGTTGATAACAATAATTCAAAACGCTGACAGCAATAACTGTCAGCGTTTTTGTATGTAAATCATATGCATTTTTTCACCAAAGACTCATCTTTGATTGCCTCATCCAGTAGCCTACTCAAAAAAGATGTATATCCTTTACCGTAAGCTTTAGCAATATTTAGCGTGGACGGAGAAACTCTTAATGAAATTGTTTGCTTATTTCTCTGATCCTGCTGATGAAGTCGTTTGAATTGCCTAAGCTTCTCAGGCGTCATCTCTGGTGAATCCTCATCAAACATAATTGGCTTTTTCTCTGCCTCATTAATCTCTTTCTTTTCTTCTATAGTGAGATTCGAGGTCAACTCTCCCATCTTAATCTTCTTCATTCAAATACCTCTCTTTCTCGGGTTTTGACGCGCATCGTGCAGAAATAATCCTAATAGTATTGGCCTTTTTGAATGTACATACCACAAAGATTATTTTCCCAACCATACCGATCACGTCATATCTTTCTTCCTTAGGATGTTCCAAATCCTCCCTAATAATTGCATTTGGATCAAGAAATACTTTAGCTGCTGTCTTAAAATGTATGCCATGTATTATGAAATTCCTATGGTCTTTTTCTTCATCCCACTCAAATACAACATTTTCTAAATCAATGTTAAAGTGTTCGTACATATTCCTCCCTTGTATTATAACATAAAATTACAAATTGTATTTTATTTTGAATTCTATTTTGTATTGCATTTTACATTTGCCTTAATAATGATACTGAATAATTCTTAAGATTTACCATCGAATTTTCTTAAGATTTTATGTATGACAAAAAAGCGTAGATTCCATGCCACATTTCAACATAAAATCTACGCTCTATTATTACTAATTATCTTAAGTACTTGAGCTATTTAACTTGTTATTATTTAAGCTTTCCTACTACCCATCAAGCAAGATATTTCTCAAGTGTGCTTCTGATAGCACCCTTACCTGCAAGAAGCTCCATGAAGTAGCCTACTACTCTGTCTGAAAGGCCTACTTCCTCAAGGTCTACGCCAAAGATTGTCGCATCCTTAAGAAGTGGAAGAACTGCAGTCTTTACCTTAGCTTCATCAGTCTCACCAAGCTTAATGTCTTTTACAAAGCTCTGAGCCTTCTCAAGAAGTGGATCTGGGCTAGGCTCAAAGGCATCACCATTGTCATTCACTCCCATGAGGTAACGAAGCCATCCGGCATGTACCATAGGAATGAACTTAAGCTGCTGAACATCGAGTTCATCTGATGCAGCGTAAGCCTTAATAGTCTCACCGAATCTGATAGGGAGCTTCTGTGATGTATCACAGGCGATTCTCTGTGGTGTATCTGGCATGAATACGTTAGGAATTCTCACGTTGACAACTGTGTCAATAAACTCCTGAGGCTTGATGACACCTGGGTCAGTAACAACAGGAAGGCCCTCAACATAGCCAATCTGCTTAACAAGCTTAACCAAAGTCTCATCTTTCATCTCATCTGAGATCTTCTCATAGCCGAGAATGCAGCCATATACTGCAAGAGCTGTGTGAAGAGGATTAAGGCATGTGCAAACCTTCATGCGCTCAACCTTATCTACTGTCTCTTTTTCTGTAAAGATAACGCCAACCTTCTCAAGAGCTGGTCTTCCGTTAGGGAACTTGTCCTCGATTACAAGATACTCGCTTTCCTCAGCATTTACAAAAGGCGCAACCCAAGTCTTCATTGAAGTAACTACTGGCTCAAGGTCCTCAACGCCGTCTTTTTTGAGAATCTCATTAACTGAGTCATCTGGTCTTGGTGTGATCTTATCGATCATGGACCATGGGAATGACACAAGTGTCTCATCCTCAATATAAGCAAGGAATCCAGCGTCAGCCTTGTCATTTTCAGTCCAAGCCTTAGCAAATGCGCTAACCGCTGCAAAGAGCTTATCTCCGTTATGTGAACAGTTGTCTGTGCTTACCATTGCTATCTTCTTTTTGCCTGCAAGGTATCTTGCATATAAAAGAGCTGAAACCTTACCGATGTAGCTCTGAGGCTTCTCAGGGCCGTTCTCAAAGTCAGCCTTTACAGCTGGAAGAGTCTCACCTGCTCCATTTACAAGGCTGTAGCCCTTCTCAGTAATGGTAAAAGTAGCAAGTTTAAGAGAATCTGCTACAAAGATTTCCTTAAGACGAGCAAACTCTTTTTCATTGTTAGAATCAAGAATGCAAGACTCAGCGATGCTCTCAATGATGTTCTTCTCTACATTTCCATCAGCCTTGAGAGTAACAAGAATTGAAAGATCATCGTGTGGTCTGTACATCTTTTCAATAATCTCGTAGTCAAAGCCCTCAACTACAGTAATACCCTTTGTTGCAAGACCCTGCTCAAGCATTCTCTGAGAAAGATTAGCCTGAAATGCTCTGAAGATATTTCCAGCACCAAAGTGAACCCACTCAGGATTTGCCTTAGTCTCAGCAATCATCTTCTCTCTATCATATGAAGGAACGAAGTATCCCTTCTCCTTCCAAACATTATCACGTAATGACTCATTATTTAAAACCATATCTTTTTCCTTTCATGTGGACAATTCTTCGCTAAGCCACATACAAATAAGTTCGGCATTAATATCAAATAACCATCCGTCTTTTTATAACGTTAAATGTGCTGAATATATTTAAATCGTAGTCAGCTCATGCAGATATATGTAAAAACACTCGGCGATTTTGATTCTACGAAAATGAGACCAATGCATAATGAGTGCCATTGCACGATATTATGCATTCTATGGGCTCATTGTAGTTCTTAGAATCATGAGCCGGTGTTGTTGCATATTCTGTCAGGAGCGTCCACGTTTATATATCAGCGTGTGTGCTGCTTCTCGATTGCTTCCCAAAGTCCGTTTATATAAGTTGCACCGAGTGCTCTGTCGTAAAGACCATAACCTGGCATAGCAACCTCGCCCCAGATCATACGTCCGTGGTCAGGACGGATAGGTCCGTCAAAGCCTGTCTCGTAGAGAGCCTTAACGATCTCATACATATCGAATGTTCCATCTGATGAAAGATGTGCAGACTCCTCAAAGTTTGTAGGAGAGATGAATCTGAGGTTACGCACATGTGCGAAGTGGATTCTTCCCTCAAGAGCTCTGATCATATGAGGAAGGTCATTCTCAAGGCTTGTACCATAAGAACCTGAGCAGAATGTAACACCGTTGTGTACATCATCTACAGCCTTCATGAGCTTAAGGATGTTCTTTTCATTGTTGATGATTCTTGGAAGGCCGAATACAGACCAGGCAGGATCATCAGGATGAATAGCCATCTTGATATCATATTTATTGCAGACAGGCATGATAGCCTTGAGGAAGTATACGATGTTCTCGAAGAGCTTATCCTCATCAATTCCTGAATAGAGCTCAAACAGCTCTTTTACATGTGCCATTCTCTCAGGCTCCCAGCCCGGCATTACTGTGCCGTTTGTGTCACCTGAAAGAGATTCAAACATTTTCTCAGGGTTGATTGCATCTACAGCTTCCTGTGTGTAAGCAAGTACAGTTGAGCCATCAGCTCTTTTTCTTGCAAGCTCTGTTCTTGTCCAGTCGAATACAGGCATGAAGTTGTAGCATACCATGTGGATGTCCTCTTTACCCAGGTTCTCCAAGGTATCGATATAATTCTGGATATGCTCATCTCTATCCTTTGTTGCAGCTTTAATGGCATCTGATACGTTAACAGATTCGATACCTGCAATCTTCATATCCTCAGCAGCAACGTCTGCCTTTAATGCTTTGATCTCATCCTGAGTCCAGAGTTCACCGGCCTGTTTATTGTAGAGTGTTGTGATAACACTCTTAACGCCCGGGATCTGTCTGATCTGCCAAAGCTTAACAGTGTCAAATTCTTTTCCATACCAACGAAGTGTCATTTCCATAAGATTTGTTCTCCTTTATCAAAAAAACTAATGCGTTTCGAATTCGATGATAAAAGCATACGCCGCCGGCCGGGTAAAAGAAATTGCACCATTTGTTTCATATATTGCAAAAATTGTTGTGCGTGGTATAATGCCAATTATGAAAAATAAACTAAGATCAAGCTTTAACTCAAGACAATACATGTTATCCTCGGATTTTGAGGTCTTTTACTACTCGGATAAGGACTTCAAAACCTTAAATCCCCATGCCCATGATTACTATGAATGCTATCTCTTTATCGAGGGTGATGTGACCATGGAGATCTTTGGGCGAAGCGGAAACGATGATAATAAAACAGAGAAAAATGGCGCTGCGACTGAGCCCACAGCTACACAGACATATAAGATGACCCCCGGCGATCTGATGATCGTACCTCCGGGAGTCAAGCACCATGCCATAATGCATGAATCAGACAAGAACTACAGACGTTTTGTCTTCTGGATCAGCAAGGACTGCTGCAACAGCCTGCTATCAGAATCTATGGACTACATGTATCTGATGCAGAAGGCAGAAGCCTTTCACAAGTATATCTATCACCTGGCTCCGGCCCAGTTTCACCTGGTGGAGTCCAAGTTCCTGCGCCTTTTGGAGGAGACCAGCCAGGACCGCTACGGCTCTGACGCATTCCGTCACATATGTCTCTGCGACCTGATCCTGACAATAAACCGCATTATATACGATGAGGAGCACCGCCACTTAGGCAGTGATGAACTCACTCTTTTCCAGAACATCATCTCTTACGTAGGGGAAAATCTTGAAGAGGCCCTATCACTTGATGATATAGCCAGTCAGTTTTTTGTAAGCAAATACTATATTGCCCATCTGTTCAAGGACACACTGGGAATTTCACTCCATCAGTACATAATAAAAAAGCGTCTCTCAGAATGCAGAGACGCCATTACCAGCGGTGAACCCATAACCTCAGCCTACGAGCGCTTTGGTTTCAGGGATTATTCAAGTTTCTTTAAATCCTTTAAAAAAGAATATGGCATGTCACCCAAGGAGTACCAGAACGTCTATAAGAACGACATATCCGGTACTTAATTGACGAGGTAGAAGCATTTTCCACCGGCTTCATGTATAACTTCGCCCTTATATTTCTCAGGCACTTTCTCGCTGTATTCATTCTGCGTGATCAGCAAGTATTTGCCATCATGGGAATCCAGCAGATTTACTGTGTCCTCGTTTATGAAAGTATAACTCTCTGCCTCACGCAGTGTGATAAAGTACAGCAGCGGTTCCCAGTCATACTTAACATAAACAATGCAGTCGTTCTCTTTTATGTAGTTCTCTACGAACTCTGCCTCTTCTTTAGCATAACCTCTGCTGTAAATTCCAACATTGATCAGCATCATAATATTCAAAACAACAATAACAGCCGCAGAAATGAACTCCGGATTATTGCGCTTCAAAACACGATTTATCAGATTCATAAGAATCAGAAAAGCCGCCATAAAGCCAATGTATAACACAGGCATAAAGTATCGCAGTGCCATAAATGGTGCAATTTTGTTTACTACTGCACTGTAAAAGCCGCCGCTTAAAGCTAAGGCGTAAACAAATCCGTATCTTTCATCATTGTGTTTTTTGACATAGACCAGCACCAGCGCTACTACAAACAGCACACTCATAATATCGCCAATCCCTATTGCCACTGCAGAATGAAGCGCCTGCTGCCCTCTGCTGCCTTTGAATATATGGGCAATAATATGAGGCCACAATAATAGATATATTACTGCATCGCACACTGCCGTAATAATACAGGTTCTAAGCTCCTTGAAACGCTTTTCCAGGAAAAGGTGAACTGCAAAAGTCATTGATACGCTAAACATATATATCAGGAAATAATAATGTGTCAGCATTCCAAAGACAGCAATACAGGAAAAAATCAAAACGAACTTTTTATCAATTGTCTTTTCCCAGTAGAGCTTAAACAAATAGGCGATAGCGATTGCAAAGAAAGTGAACTGTGCATACATCCTGATAAAAAGAATCGTGTAAATGAACACAAGCGATGTTCCATATGCAAGAACAATTCCAATCGACATCTTTAGGCTGCCCGTTATCTCTTTTGCCAGCTTGTAGAGCAAAATAATAATTGGAATCAACCAGAGCAGATTCACTACAACGCCGTACCACAGGCTAAAAGAGTTTTTAAACAGCGAGCAGACCGTATGGATAAAGAAATAGTAGAGCGGCGGATGAACGTCATTCTCCTGATTTTTCCATACATTGACATAGTTGAATGCATTCCCGTCAGTCGCCTCCATAAAGCTGGCAAATCCAGCCATTTTGCTGTATTCCTTTCCGTATTCTATGTCAGGATAGATTCCGCCCAAATGATTAGCCAGGCCAAAAGTCCAGATCTCATCGACGTGATAGTCTTTTTTCATTGCCCCGACCAAAATAGTTGCTATCATAAGCACTAGTATAACAGTGGCCAATAGCATTCTCTCTTTAACAGTCAATCTGTTATTATCTTTTATGTTTTCCATGTCAAAGCTTATTCCATTTCTTTTTCCAGGTATTTGTGACTTCTTCCCATTATCGTATCTTTTATTATGGTTTACTTAACACTGACTTTTCCCGCCAAAACATCACGGTAGTCAGCCAGATTCTTCTTAAGAAGCTCCGGGATATTCAGCTCGTACGGACACTTTGAAAGACATGCTCCGCAGCCGATGCAGTTTTCAATCTTTTCCATTTCTGCCTGCCAGTGCTCTGAAAGCCAGCTTGCGCTTGGCGCACGGCGAAGCATAAGTGACATACGGTTGCAGTTGTTGATCTCGATGCCAACGGTACATGGCATGCAGTATCCGCAGCCTCTGCAGAAATCTCCCATAAGCTCTTTTCTCTCGGATTCAATAAATGCATTTATTTCATCATCAAGAGTCGGTGTATCATCCATAAATGAAAGCCACTCTTCAAGCTCAGACTCTCTTTGGATTCCCCAAATCGGAACTGCTCCATCAAACTGACTAACAAAGGCCATTGCTGCCTTGGAGTTCGTAATAAGTCCTCCTGCCAGGCCCTTCATGCAGATAAATCCAACGTTGTTTTTATTGCAGAGCTTTAGCAGCTCAATTTCCTGATCGGAAGCAAGATAGCTGAAAGGATACTGGACTGTCTCATAAAGTCCGGACTCCGCAAGCTCTTTTGCCACGCCAATCTTATGGGCTGTGCCACCGATGTGACGGATCTTGCCCTGTTTCTTGGCCTCTAGCATACACTCATACATGCCGGTTCCGTCGCCGGGTTTCCAGCATTGCCCCATGAGGTGAAACTGGTAAATGTCAATGTAATCGGTCTTCAGATTTTTAAGCGAGGTCTCAAGGTGCTCCCAGAACTGCTCCGGAGTCTTGGCTCCTGTCTTGGTTGCGATAATTATCTGATCTCTTTGTACATAGCCATCTCCAAAAGCAGCGCCAAGCTTCTCTTCGCTGTCGCTGTAAGCTCTTGCGGTGTCAAAAAACCTCATACCGCCGTCATAAGCTTTTCTCAAAATCTTAACTGCATCCTCCAGCGAATCTCTCTGGATGGGAAGTGCGCCAAAACCGTTCTGCGGAACGCATATGCCGGTGCGTCCAAGTGTGACATGCTTCATAGTCTCTCTCCTTTTTTATGAAAAATCAGCCAATGTTTCAGTGTATCCGTTACTCATGGTTGTTTATGTCCTGCTTGTCAATGAGCAGATTGTACAACGTCTGGTCTGTATGAAACTCCTGCATGAGCTTTTCGACCTCTGAAAGAGCCTTCTGTCTGCTGCCCTTTGGCGACACCTGCTTTCTTACTGCCCGAATCAGGATGTTCTTGGGTGTATGTGCAAAATCTATAAATTCAAGAAGCTGAGTCTTGTAACCTGAATACTCCAGAAGATTGCCTCTGATAGCATCGGTGGCAAGGGCTGCAAACCTCTCTTTTATAATACCGTATCTGGTTATGAGTGATAAGTCATCACTCTTAATCTTTTTGTTGAGCTCGTGTTGACAACAGGGAACAGAAAAAATCATCTTGGCATTCCACAAAACTGCGTTGTAAAGTGCGTAATCAGTGGCTGTATCGCAGGCGTGGAGCGTTATCACCATATCCACATCAAAGGGAGTTTTATAGCCGTTAATGTCTCCCAGCTCAAAGTGAAGGTTCTCGTAACCGTACTTTGCAGCCGCCTCGTTGCATTTTCTGATGACGTCTTTTTTAAGATCAAGGCCGATAATGTTGGCTCTAATTTTTTTGATTTCTGTCAGATAGTAGTAAACAACGAATGTCAGATAGGACTTGCCGCATCCAAAATCAATAACGTTAAGATGATCAGTTTTAAGATCCGCTATCTCATCATCCAGAATCTCCAAAAATCGATTGATCTGTTTGAACTTGTCATACATGGCCTTTACCACTTTACCGTCTTTGGTAAAGATACCCATGTCCACAAGGGGTGCCACCTGCTGCCCTTCCCGGATTATGTAGTTCTTGTCGCGGTTGTGAGATGAGCTCACTTCCATCTTCTCATCGCTCTTAAGCGCTCTCTTTTTCTGAGTAAACTCGCCGCTTTTGGATATCAGAAAGATGTGCTCATACACCTTAGTCCAAATGTTGATCTGACGAAAAGCCGTAGAAGACTCATCTGGGAAAACAATGCGCGAAATTGCCTTAGCCAGTTCTTTTTCCTGTATGTTCTCATGAAAGGCCTGCTTGTCAGTATATTTCGTGATCTGAAAATGAGTATCACTCTTAGCCTGAATATCAATTTTTTTATACTCGGAAGCCTTTGATGCTGCCTTGCTTATAATTATTCGGCTGACATTTTCGTTTTCCAGTACAATATTTATCTTCTCTTCGAGCATCTTACAATTCATTATTCTTCTCCCTTCAAGAGCCAGGGTATCAGATTATTTGCGGAATAAATCCCTATTAATTCTAGCTTTTATCAAATGACATAGCAAGCCCCGAAGGCATAACAGACTTAAATCCAGCAATATAAACCGTTCTTGAATTTCTGAATCAAGAATATATACTGTTTTTATGAAACACTTTGCTTATATCGTGGAATGCGCAGATGGAACCTATTACTGCGGATATACGAACAATCTGAAAAGTCGCATAAAGACCCACAATGCGGGAAAAGGAGCCAAGTATACAAAGCCTCGTCTTCCCGTTTCTTTGGTTTACTATGAAGAATTTGATTCAAAAGAAGAAGCCATGAGCAGAGAGTGGCATTTAAAACAGCTGACTCATGCGCAAAAACGCGTCCTTGCTCTTGGCTTCAAAAATTCATCACATAATTCCCAGGTTCTTTAAGATCAGTATCCAGAAAAAGATGGTGACGATGGACAGTACCGTTGTGATCACCACGTACTCCCCCGCCAGGTCTGCATCTGCATCCATGCTCTGGGCCATAGGATAAGATGCGGCAGCGACAGGTGTCGCAAACATTACAAATATCACGAAGAATTCGCTTCCCCTAAATCCCGCATTTGCCATAACAGTACTTAGTACCGCCGGTGTAAGAACCAGCTTAAACGCTGTTCCCACTGTCAGTGGTATCGCATTTTTCCTCATGTTGGAAAGGTGCAGTGTTCCTCCAAGAACAAAGAGAGACAGCGGTGTTGCCATGCTGTTAAGCTCACCCACCGGTACAGCAAGACATCCGGGCATAGATAGCGGTGACAGATTAAAGAGTACACCGGCTATAGCACCGATGATCAGCGGGTTTTTCAGAATGTTTATAAAGAGCTTGCCAAAAGCCACCTTTCCACCTCTGTAGTACTCCAGAATTGCTACTGATGCAATGTTGTAGATCGGTACCACGAACGCCACAACGATACTTGCCATAGTGGCACCCTCTGCCCCAAACACACTCTGGGCAAGTGGAATTGCATACAGGACAGAATTACTTCTGAATATTGCCTGAGTGATGACGCCTTTTCTTCTGTCTTCTTTTTCAAATATCGGAACCAGGATAAAAGACAATGCGATAACGATCAGTGTTGCAATTACCGCAAAGCCCACATACCCTGCGCCGCTTAACTTACCAAAGTCTACGTCGTAGAGATTGTTGAACATTATAAATGGGAAAAAGACCTGAAATACTACCCTGTTCAGTTCTTTTAAAAAAGCCTCTTTTACCAGAGACAGCTTAATTGCAAGCGCTCCAAGAAGGATATATACCATAAACGGAACTACAGCATTAGTTGCTACTATAAGATTTTCCATGATTGTTCCTCATCCTGATCTGATGATTCGTGACAGGGTCAGTTCTCACTTTTTTGCAGCGTCATCACAGACCGAGAGGCTTTAAGAACTCCTCTACCTGGCTCATATAGCCATCAGGGTCGTCGAAAACACCCTTGATGTGCTCACTGTCAACGTGAAATACTGACTTGATATCGCTTCCAACATGCTCGTAAACTTCTTCAACATCTTCCTTCGGGCAGGTCTTGTCTTTGTCAGAAACAATGATCTGGGTAGGAAGCTTGTCTTTTTCCACCACTTTGATAGTGTCGCCTTTCTTGTAGTCGATACCGTATCCAAACTTCATAACCGCTCCGCCGGTGAACATAAGAAAATCAGACATGCCGCCGTACATCGCTTCAGGATCATCATCTCCAAATACCGAACGAAGCATCAGCTCCATACTTGGAACCGGGCTGTCGCAGATTACCGCATCAGCTGCGTTCACATCCCCCGGTGTAACATTTGAAGCATAAATAGCCGTTGTCTGGCCACCCATTGACTGACCGTGAACGATGACCTTCTGCTTGCCAAGGGTTTCTCGAGCATACTTTACAAGCGCTCTCACATCAAGAGATTCCTTGATTCCGAATGTGACTCTGTCATCAGCATTTGATCCACATCCTCTCTGGTCATGGGCGATAACATCATAACCTCTGAGAAGATACTGCTCGGCCAACGGATATGTGAAAACACGGTCACCACCGGCTCCGTGAACCAGGATAACTACCGTGTCTGCGCCGTTATCAAAATAAGTTGCAGGGCAGACATTCCCATCCTCTGCTGTTACTGTGATTTCATTTCCAATACTGTCGTACTTATTCTTAAAAGCCTGAAGGTCATAATTCCAGTCTTCAAGCTGTTTTACACTGTTTCCTACTGTGTCATTGTTTCTGTTCTGATGAAGAACCTGATCTGCAACCATCCATCCCAGAGATACAGAGGCCCCTACGACGAGGATCAAAATGATGATTGCAATGATTGATAATACTTTGGTGATTTTTTTCTTTTTCATTTCTGTAAACTACCCCATTAACAAAATTTTATTCAGAGTAAATAATAGCATTGCAGGGGCGGAAAGTGAACATAAAAATTCCCGGAAAGTCATTAAGTCTCTCCGGGAATTGAAATTTAACATAAATATATATAAACTTTAGTTAAAAAAATTGAGATATCAAAACACGCGGTATTGCTAGGAGGAAAAGAGTTGGGGACACTTGAAGAAGCAAGAGAGATTTTTTCGAAAGATTTATATGCGAGTGAGGTTTCCGGTATCGAGATTGATGAAATCGGAAAAGACTATGCAAAATGCAGTATGAAGCTTACAGAAAAGCATAAGAATGCTTATGGTGGAATTATGGGCGGCGCCATCTATACCCTTGCGGATTTTGCCTTTGCTGTAGCATCAAATTATGAAAAAGAACAGGCAACAGTAAGCCTTGTAGGACAGGCCAATTTCGTGTCAGCCACAAAAGGCTCTGTCCTTTATGCTAAGGCAAGGCTCCTAAAGGATGGTAAAAGAAACAGCTTCTTTGAGGTTACTGTAACCGACGATCTAGATAAACTGATAGCTGTGGTTTCCTTTACAGGAGCACATGTACCATTTTGACTTCAAAAGGGAGAATTTATGCCAATTGAAAATGAGAAGATCCTTAGCGGCCACATCAAGGATCTGGCCAGAAGGGCTTATGAGAATAACTTTGTGACACATACGAATTTTCTGTCTGCGTCTGAGCTGGCCCAGATTGACATGATCTGTAAGAGGGACGGTTTATACACAGGAGACAGAGAAATCCAGGGTTCCGGATTCTGTCTGTATGGAGGCGTGGAAGATTCTGACAGGATGATCATGGCTTTTTTGCCTGAATATCTGGACGAGGAATCCTTCCTTCTTCAGGAAAAAGAAACTTCGGATATTTTAAAGTGTATACACATAGCCCCGGTTAATGCCCGTTTTGCAGATGAACTGACTCACAGGGATTTCCTTGGCAGCATCATGAATCTTCAGATTGAACGAGATCGCATCGGTGATATAAGAACCGACCACACCAAGGCTTATGTAATGGTGACAGCGGACGTGGCAGAGCTTCTGTGCAGCGAGCTGGTGAGGATAAAACACACCACCGTCAGGTGTAGCCAGGTGCCTGTAACTGAATGTGATATTCTGCCTGCTTTTAAGGAGTTAAACGGCACAGTTGCCTCAGAGCGCCTGGATGCAATCCTGGCTTTTGTCTACAAACTTTCCAGAAACGAGTCTTCACGCCTAGTTGAAGAAGGCGCCGTAGCTGTTGATGGTCATATCGCTATAAGTGGTGGGTATGACCTCAAAGTCGGCGCCAAAGTATCTGTCAGAGGGCACGGCAAATTCATTTACGACGGCATCAAAAATACCACCAAAAAAGGCCGCTCTCTAATTGCTGTAAGAATGTATGTATAAGATAAACTGCAGTTAAAATCCGTGAATACAGGATGAGTGGTTGCTCCATGCGTTTACTTCACGATCATTCCGGTCTCACGGTCAGCAAAGACTGCCACCATCACAAGGAAAACAATTCCCATGATGAGCTGCTGTGTCTTTGGTTCGATGCCCAACATTACAAGGCCCGCTGTGAGGATCTTGTAGGTCAGGGCTCCGAGGATTATGTTAAAGAACTTAACTTTGGCGCCGCCGTTAACAGGCATGCCGCCAAGAACCAGGGCAATCATGATCTGAGTTTCAAGCTGATTACCTGCTGTAGAAGTAACCGAGCCAACCTTAATGCTGTTTATGAAAGCCGCAAGACCTGTGATCATGCCGGCTGCCATATAGACCAGCATCTTGGTTTTCTCAACTCTGACTCCGGCAAACCTGGCTGCTGTCTCGCCTGCGCCTATGGCCTTAAGGCGATTTCCCAGGCCGGTATATTGAAATGCCACAAAGGCTGCAATGAGGATTATCAGCGTAAATGTCAGGTTAAATCCAAGGCTGTTATAGGTAGTTATGTTGGAAACTCCGTACACAGGGCTCTTGGTGGTGGCATAGGCGACCATTCCGCGAAGCAGATACATGTTGCATATCGTAACAATAAATGATGTGATTTTTCTTTTTACATTGAAAAATCCGTTGACCAGGCCTATGAGTCCCCCTGTCAGGACTCCGCAGATAACGGCCAGAAACATATTCACGTTGGAAAGAAAGCAGATCACAACCGAACACACGCCGAGCATAGACCCTTGAGAGAAGTCCAGGCCTCCCATGGTCATTACCATGAATACACCAACACAGGCTATTAAGAGAACATAGGACTGTGACAGCAAAAGCTTTAAGTTTCCTGCGGTAAAGAGCTGTCCTCCTGTCAGAATTGCAAACAATACCACAATGAATATGAACCCTGTGAAAGGCATGATATTTCGAACTATCGGCCGCTCCATAAATGGGACATCAATTTTTTTATCGTTTTCCATCTTCTCCTCCGTATTACACCATCTTTGCAATAAGGTCTGTGTCCTTTAAGTCTGCGGACCTTCTGAATTCCCCACTCTGTTTGCCGTCTTTCATGATGATAATGCGATCCGCCATACCAAGAATCTCTGAAATCTCTTCCGAGATCATGATTATGGACTTTCCGCTCTTTCGCATGGTGTTCATCATCTGGTAAATGTCGGCCTTAACCTTGACGTCGATACCACGGGTTGGCGAATCCAGAATGATGATGTCAGAGTCTTTTCCTATCCATCTGGCAAGGACCACTTTCTGCTTGTTTCCTCCGGAAAGAGCTGACATAAACTGGTGCACACCCTCCATCTTGGTACTCATCTGCTTTGCATACCTTTCAGCGAAGGCCTTTTCGTCTTTCGCGTGAAGAATGTGATTCTTCTTGATGTCCTCAAGAGAAGGCAGGCAGATATTATCCTGGATTGTGTCGTTGATAACAAGAGATTCATTGTCTCTGTCCTTGGAGGCATAGGCAATGCTGTGGTCAATGGCTGTCTTTATGTCATTTATGGCTGTTCCGTCTTTGAGTGTTACACTACCCTCTCTATCGTAAGATGCTCCGAAGAGAGCCTTCCCCACCTCATGCATACCGCATTCAGAAAGGCCTCCGATTCCAATGATCTCGCCTTTATGAAGTTCAATATTGAAGTCTTCGATTTCACCGGGTACCGTAAGATGCTCGCCTTTAAGAACAACCTCATGGGATATCTGTTCGTCGTAGTCTGTACGATAGTAGTTGTTGCTCATCTCACGGCCTACCATGAGTTTCTTCAGATCATCTGTATTTACGTCACTGCTCTTAACGGTGTCGATGAGCGCGCCATCCCTTAGAACACTGATGTTATCCGACTGCTCGATAACCTCGTCCAGGTCATGGGAGATAAAGATGACACATCTCCCGTCTTCTTTGGTCTGCCTCATCACCTTAAAGAGTTCTTTTCTTCCCTTTTCTCCAAGGGCTGTCGTGGTCTCGTCAACAACCAGAACCTGCGGCTTGAAGTGAGTTGCTTTGACGATCTCTATAAGCTTTCTGTCCTCGAAGTTATATTTATCAATAATGTCGGTTGCTTTTATGTAGTTAAAGCCATATGAATCAAGCAGTTCCTGAGCTTTTCTGTTCATGGCACGGGTGTCTTTTACATGAAGCTTCGTGAACTCATCCTCTTTTCCCAGGAAAATATTCTCAGCTACAGATAGGCCCGAAAGAGTTCCAATCTCCTGAACAATGATGGCGACACCCTGATAGTTGCCATCCACCTGGTTCCTGGCATTTACCTCTTTTCCGTTTAGTGTAAAGGTACCTGTGTCCTTGTGATAGATTCCGGTCAGACAGGATGTAAACGTTGATTTGCCCGAACCGTTTTCGCCAATCAGTGCATGAACCTCACCCTTGTAAAAGTCGAGAGTGACATGATCTATGGCATGTGTTACGCCGAAGTTCTTGTCAATCTTTTCGGCATGAAGTAGTATTTCTCCCATGTCTCCCCTCCTTACTTAACAACGGCGCCTTTTACAGGCTTGATGGTCATTGTTACGATTGCCAGAAGCACGATTCCGGTTACGATATTCTGAACTGTAGTGGGCGCACCAAGGGCAACGAAGCCCTGGAACAGGAGCTGAATGATGAACTCGCCCACAACGATGGCGATAACAGGATGTCCGTATTTCTTAAATGCCAGGCCAAAAAAGGTTCCCATAAGCGGAGGGAAGTTTCTTGCCATGGATGCAAGGTTTGAGGCACTTGTCATTGATGTTCCGTAGGAAATGGTCAGGATAGCCTCAACACCAACAAAGAATCCGCACAAAACAAAGGCCACAACCTTATATTTATCTACATTTACGCCCATGTTTTTTGCCACAACTTCGTTGGATCCGATGGCATAGGTATATGTTCCAATCTTGGTATATTTGAGAATAAAGCCACAAAGGAAGAAGGCTAAAAGAGCCAGAATAAGGTTTCCGGGGTAATCGCCAAACGCTCTGTAAGAAGGAGCAAGAATTGCCTCCTTACCGTTTGTGGCAAATATTGAGAGGGCTTCATAAACCAGCGAAAGTCCTGCAGTTACGATAAGTGATGAAATTCTAAGTTTGATATATACAAGTCCGTTAAGCAGTCCTACAAGCACGCCGCTGATCATTGGAGCGATGAGAAGTCCTGCATATCCGAAACGTTCGCTCATATTTACTGCAAGCACCGATGACAATACGATGTTTGCGCCGACACTCATATCAAAAGGTCCCATTACGCAGATGAAGTATAGGCCGCAGCCACCCACTGCATAATAGAGCGCTGTCTTTAAATAAGTCTGTAATTTGTCAAAATCCCCAAAGGTCTGAGGCGCTAAGATCTTAAAAATCGCCCAGAACAAAAAAGCTATCAAAGCAAGGAGCACAAGGCCGTACCAGTGGCTCTGCTTGAATTTTTGGAAGCTATTCATACATTCCTCCCGAGATGCACTATTGATATGCCGCGCTCCCCTAATGGCGGGGAACACGGCATCTATCATTATTTTAAAATGGGATAAACAAAGTAATTAGTTACTACTGTGACGAGAAATAACATCATCAATTGAAAGATTTGTTGCTGCCTTGTTGAGTTCTTCAAAGCTGTAACCGGCCATTGTAGCGAGCTCTTCATCTGTGTAAGGATCATCGTTTACAAAGTACTTCTCATAGTTTGCATAGTCATCAGGAGATGATACATACAGATATGGGAAAAGAATCTCGTATCCGAAGGTACCTTCTTCTTTTACGTAATTGCCCTTAACTGCGTTAAGTACAAGGTAGAAAGCAAACAGAGGATCGCAGAAGTGTCCGCCGGACTCAGCAAACATTCCGCCGCTCTTTAACTGCTCA
>JAEEGL010814848.1_pt1 | contig 19415 bp, 23 predicted proteins | sample 9134231 | NCBI WGS metagenome assembly JAEEGL01 (sample SAMN16246548, study PRJNA631951) | gut metagenome | biome: gut microbiome; feature: rumen; material: fiber-attached | host: Bos | place: Iran: Karaj | collected 2018-10
AATGGTTATGAAGATTAATTAATATAAATACAGTCAGCCAGGGAGACTATAAAATCTGTACTGATGAGACCTGGACGAAATATCCCCGATACGATCCAAATTGATATTTCAAGTACAGAGTCAGCCAGGGAGACTATAAAAACTCATCTGATGAGACCTGGACGAAACTTGATTCTTTGAATGCATTTGCTTGTGAAAGTAGATGCATTTTTTTATATAATATAATTCATAGATTAAATGAAATTATTTATATAATGCAATTTTAGAAAATTAGCATAATTTTTCTAATAATATTTGAATTTTTAATAAAGATTACTATATTATATTTGTAATCAATAAATAATTAAAGAATATGAATACAGAGAATACAGCTACACCGCGTCAAAGATGGGCATTGTTTTGCATTACTAAGAAAGACTATCGTAATGAAATTCTTTCAAAGGAAGAGGCTGCTCGTTTGATTAAGGAGCTTGGAACTCCTGATTATAAGAAGAAGTCAAACAAGAGTTTGTCCGCTGAGCTTCTTGATTATCTGAAGGAACATTTTGATGAGATGTTTGCTGGAGCTGTTAAGTCGCTTTCGGTCAAATCAATTCTTGAAGATGATGACCACGTTCCTGCCGACAAAAAGAAGCGTTATGCATTCATTGGTTTCGGTTGTGCAATTACTTATTTCAAGTACCGCAAGAACAACAAGCGAGCTGAGGAAATTAACAAAGCTCAGTCAAAGTTCCGTTTTGGTGAGATTGAGAAAATGTTCTTGAGCAAGTTTACTGCTAAGGAGCGTAACTATTACAAGAATATTGGTTGTCCGCTCGAGGCAATCTGGACTCAGGACCAAAACATGCAGCTGTCCTACTATCATACTGTTCGTGAGTTTGCAAAGTCAAAGGGAATTGAGATGGAAGTTGTTTCTCGCCTTGATTAATCAATTATTAATTATATAAACTATGACAAAGAAAAAGTTCCTTAAGTATTATAATTGCCAAATGGAAGGCAAATATAATATGATAATGCAAATGAGTGAGGTACTTGTTGAGACTGGTTTGAATTATCATGATTATATTGATATTATAAAGAACTATAATAAGTATTACAACAAATATATTAATAACTGATATGTATAGTACATTTAATTTAAAGATAGACGAATTGAAGGTAACTGAGTTTTATCCTTATCCTTCTGTTGTTTTATATACACTTGGAATGTATGATGAGATATGGAGCCCAGGAACTGGAGATAAGAAGATAAAGAATTTGTTTGATAAGGTTCTTGAGAAGGCAAACAAAGATCACAATGCAAATTTCATGGATAACAAAATTGCATTTAAGGTTATTCATGTTCCTACTGGCTGTCAGTTCTATATTGGCTATAAGGACGGTATTTATCGTTTTGGTTTTGGTGTTAAACAAGAGTATGACCGTAAAATAATTCTTTAATATGTTATCAAAGACAAATTCAGTAAAATGTGGACCGTATGTATTTCAGCCGACAAAGTATGATGAAAACGGTGATCTCTATTGTATGATTGTCAAGCGACATACATATAAGAAATTTGTAAATGATAAATGTAAGTTAACTGGTTTGTATCATTTTGATACTGATTCATTTGATGTTATTTATACTACTCCTGATTTTCTTAATCATGATCATACAAAGATGCTAAGGTGGTTTTTGAAACAATACGAATGGAATGGAAACAATATTAACTTTAATTCATAGTAATTTTTATTACACAATATTGATGCCTGCATTGGTGTCAATATTGTGTGTTGTTACAAATCGTTTGAATGGACGTACTGAAAATTCATGTCCAACTTGGAAAGATAAATTGAATATGTTTGGTATTTATTTTGCTTGTTGGTTTATCAATATGTTTTTTATTTGGCTTTTGATGTTAGCAAATGAAGTTTGGCTTGCAGAACATTGGGGTATAAAATTATAAATAATATATTGGTATTTACTATATTGTAATAAATATATTATGATACAATGTTGTATAAACCCGTAAGTAAAGATCTAATTGCTAATGAAATTAAAAATTACTTAAAAGATAACTTAAAAATAGAAGTTGAATATAATTCTCCTATAGGTTTAAGTGATGGCAAGATAAAAGTCACTCTTAAACTTGAAGGAGAAATTATAGATTCTAATGAACAGAAAATATTTAAAACATTCTTTTGATTATGCGAGAATTTTTTGAACTTGTAAATGAATATCCATGGACTACATTCTTTTTGGTTTGTGGGCTTTGTTGGATATTAGGAGCAATGGGTGAAGCAATACATGGCCCAAAGAAAACAATAATTATTAATACAGATAAAAAAGAAAAGGAAGAATATGAAATTTGAACGTACTTGTGTCTGTACTGAAGACTATGAAATTGAAGATTTAATATTTCATAAAGGAAGAGAATATCAAGTAGATATTTTCCCACTCTATTATCAAGTATATCAAAATGGAGGATGGGATGATTATATTTATATACAAGAAGAAGATTTTGATAAAAACTTTAAACTTATTGACTGATGATTAGAGATATTGAAATATTAAATGAGATAATAGAAATTCGTAAAAAAAACAGAATTTCTAAAACATCCTTTGGTTAATGATTTTTGTGGCTCACATTTTTGGGGTGACATTGATGAACGATTAGAAAAAATTGAAAAAGATATTGAAGACAACTTAAAACTATTTGGAATTATTAAAGATGAATAAAGAATATGTAGATAATGATGTATTCAGATTTAGAATATCATTAAAAGGTGAATTAGAATTAGATGATATAACTGTATATACAAAACCATTTCCTGACCTGCCATTATTAGGTAAATCTTGTACCGAAGAAGAATGGTATAAAGAATATGATAAACAAGATGAATTAGTTCAAGAGAAATATTTTACACAACAGAAAATTAATGAATTAAAGCTTAAGTTAATTCAAAAAATACAAGAATGTAAAAATCCATTTAATATTTGTTGTGTAGATAGAGATGGTGGATATAATGTAACTGAAGACCAACTTTTTAATTTAGAATAATTATGGAACATAAAGTTTGTTTTTTATATAGAATCGGACAAGACGTGTGGTATGTTCATAAAACAAAACAAGTACCTAAGCATGGTCATATTAGTGAAATAAAGATTCATATTACATATATGGGCCCAAGTGATTATATGAGTCCTACAATTGAATATCTTATTTGCGGTAATTGGTATAGAGAAAACGAATTATGGGATAATAAAGAAAATTTCAAGGCTTGGTATGATAATAAGTTCTGTCGTACACAAGAATTAAAATTTGAAAATGATAATGCAATTTGGTTTGAAAATGCTAAAGTTGATGATGAAATAAAAGTTAAAGTTTTGTCATTAATTGAAAGAATTAATAATGGACATCCTTGGAAAAAAATGCAAATTGTAGAAATATTTTATTTTAATAAAGAAGGCAAACCAAGATTTAGATATGTTCCATTAGATGATATTATGTTTATTGCTGAGCCAAGTTCAATTACAGAAAACAAATATGAATTAATGAAAAAATACGGACAATATTATGTAGAAGATGCAATATATAATTTTGTCAATTATGATGGAATTAAATTTTAAAATTTAACACATATTAACTATATTACAGATACAAAATTATTAACAGATTTTATGAGTGAATCATTAGTAGCAATTAATGTTATTTCAAATGATAAAATTATAAATAAAAACGGTACTCCAATATTATTTTATTGGGATGGACAACAAGATATATATGAAGCTTTGGAAACTAATCCAGACTTTATTGATTATTTGATGCATACAGTTATTAATAAAGATAAATATACTGATGCATGGTTTTCATTTTTTAAGTATTATCTTGATAATGAAGGTAAAGAACATTACCATGAAGATAAATTGAATATTCAAGATTTTTTGAAACTTAAAGATATGAAACCTTCTGACAGTCTCTTTTATAAAGAATATCTATTAAATCATTTTTTATATCTTTATAAAAGTGCATATCATGAGGAATATAAAGAGGATATATCAATTATGGGGATTGATGATGCTGTACTTGATATATATGATAAAATTCAAGAGAAATATCCTAAACGTGTAATTAAGAGTACCGTAATCAATTATATTAGAAGTGAACTTCAAAAGACAGATAATATTTCAATTGAAAATAGTGATTGGATAATTTTTCAATTAGAAAATCTGTTAAATGAAAGAGAATAAAATTATAAAATTTAATATATATGAATTACGAGTTAGATTTAGCAATTAATTACCAGACATTTGATAATTTTAAACAAAAAGGTGCATTAATTTTACAAGGATTATTCGCTGGTGGACGAATGATTGATTATGCAAAATTTTCAACATATGCAATGATTACTCCACTTAATGAAAGAAACAATAAGATTACTGTTGAAGAACAAGATCGTTTTAATAGAGCAAAGACCAATTGTTTAATTTATGATCTTTCTTACAACAAATGGAATCCTGGGAAGTATAATAAATTATTTATATATTATTCTATAACATCAAGAGATACTGGATGGTATGGATATGTATTATATAATACTGAAACAGGAAAGACATTTAATAAGTATTGTATTGATTATTCAGATGATAAACTTTATCAATATATTTATAGAAATTTGATTGGTTTAGCTGATGATAAAAAATATGAATACTTTAGTTGTAGATTTGATGCTCTTAAGAAAAAGGATTTAAAAAATGTAAAGACTATAAAAGATTATAGGGAAATGAAACAATACTATGAAGATTTTATAAAGCTCCCATTTAATCCTTTACAGACTTTTACTGAGTATGATGAGGAATAAATATTTTTAAATAAAATGGCAGATACAGCAGAAGGTGGAGGAGCAGTAGCCCCAGTAGTAAATATTGACGTATCAGGAATTGAAAAAGCTTTAACTCGAGACGAAAAATATCTTTTACAAGATATTGCAATTCGTTTATTTGCAAACTCAGAGTTTGACAAATCAGGTAAGTCAGCACAGCAGTTAGCAAATGATGCTGTTGAAAGAGCAAGAATATTATTATCAAAATTACCTAAATAAATACAATGAAAAAGTTTTTTATCTTTTTGATTGGTTTAATGATGATGTTTTCATTAAACAGTTGTGAAACATATACTTATGCAACAACTCAAGATGATATATATGTTGAAACAGAAGTAGATGTGGTTCGTTCAAACGTATCATTTGATGTTATCATACAATATGGTACTCCTTTTTATAGAGATGGTGTATTATTATATTATCTTTATAGAGATATTTATTATTATCCATTCTATTATAACAATTATTGGTATGTAAGAGCATATCGAAGACCATTTACTCATTTTAATACAAGGCCTTATTTTAGACCGCATAGATATGATTATAGATTTAGTCCAGGACATTATAGAGGATTTGATAGGCCAAATAGACCTATACCTCATTATCATCATAATCCAAATATGCGACGTCCTGATTATCCTCCAAGACAACCTCGTCCTGATGTAGGTAATCGTAGACCTAATCAACCAAGAATTAATGGAAATCGTCCGCAAAGACCACCACAAATACGTCCTAATACAAGAACAAACCAGCCAAGAATTGATAGAAATCAAAATAATCATAGTAGAGGCGGAAATTTCGGTGGAAGACGATAAAAATTGTTATTATTTATTGAATATAATTTAGCTGCGAACTATTTTATTATTCGTTTAACAAATTTTTTTATTAACTTAAATATAACAAATCGTAAAATGAAAAAGACAATTTTTGCTTTAATTTTTGCAATGATGTTAGGTTTCTCAGTTTCATCTTGTAACGGATGTGGAGCTGGAACAGCAACAGATGCAGATAGCACAAAAGTTGATACTGTACTTGTAGATAGCACAGCAGTAGACTCAGTTGTTGCAGACACAATTGCAGTAGATACTACAGTAGTTGCTGAGTAAATTTGAAAACTCAAAATGTAGTATAGGCAGGTAGAAATACCTGCATTTTTTATCTTAATAAAATTTGAATATTATTTATTTTTTACTATATTATATTTGTAATTAATAAAATGAATATGAAGAAGATAAAAATTAATTGTTGTTGGAACCCACAATCACATTCTTATCAATACAAAATTATTGAAAGTAAATCAAAGAAGATTGTTACATCTGGATATTATCAAACAGAAGATTATCTTCATAAGACAACCGGAGATATTGCAAAAGAGATTTATCTCAAGTATCAGCCAATGTTAAATGAAAAAGGATATATTTTTTAATTATGAATAAACTCCCTTATAATTGTTATGTTGACCGCAAAGGTTATGTAATGCCAAAAAGCGCAGTAATCAAACTTACTCCAGATCTTATTGAATGGCTTAGTACTGATGATGCTGTTCGTTTTCTTTTTACAGATAAACCAAATTCTTTAAAGTTAAATAAAGAGTGGCTTACTGTAGGAATTAGTCATTCTTGGGTTGGAAATATTTATGCATATGCTGCTGATGAATCAAAAGAAGTAATTGATAAATATTTTACTGATAATCCTTATGTTAAAATTTTTGATGAAAATAACGAGGCATTTATGAAATATATGAAGTGGGTTGCTAAGCTTGGTCCTTGGTTTACAAAACAAAGATTCAAGAAAGATTAATAAATGTTAAATTTAAATAGTAAATTTGTTTTATTATATAAGACAGGTTTACTATTTTTATTCAAAATATATACTTACATAATATGCCTAAAAGTAAATTAACATTAATTGTTGATGGAAATTGGCTTTTGATGAGTAGACTTTCGGTATTAAATAATCGTTATGTTGATGAATTTGAATTAAATCAAGAACTTAAGTTAATGCTTATCAAATCTATAAATGTCGTTCTCCGTACATTTACAGATATTGATAATGTGATTTTTGTTGCTGATGGTGGGTCTTGGAGAAATTCAATTGAAATACCAGATTATTTATATAAAGAGAAAACGTCAGAGGACCAATCAGTTGAATATAAAGGAAACCGAGTAAAATCATCAGACATCAATTGGGATTTATTATTTGAATCTTATGGTGATTTTATAACAACATTACAAAGTTGCGGTATTACAGCTTGTCAGGAACAAGGAGTTGAAGGAGATGATTGGTGTTATCATTGGTCAACATATCTTAATTCACAAGGAACAAATTGTATTATTTGGACAAAAGATAATGACTTAAAACAATTAGTAAACATTGACTCAAATAAATGCTTTACTGCTTGGTGGAATAGTTCAAATGGTTTATTTGTTAAAGATTTTCCTGAGGAAGAATTTAATTTCTTATTTAATACAGAGTTCAATATCAATGAAGATATTTTGAATAATATTATTCATAAGTCAGGAGAAGTACATAAAATCAATCCATCAGAAATTATAGTTGATAAGATTATAAGAGGAGATGCTGGAGATAATATTTATCCAATAATATTAAGAAAAGCAAAAACAAATTCAACGCGTTCATTTAAGGTTGCAACAAAAGATATTGATTATTCATTAAATTATAAAGATGATAATGCTGTAAATAATTATATTCATAATCTTGTAAATTCAAAAAATTACGCAGGAAGAATAAATAAAACTGAGCAAGAGATTATCAGTCATTTTAAGTATAATAGAAAACTTGTTGCTCTTGAAAAAGAATCATATCCACAAGAAATATTGGATATCTTTGAAAAATACCATGATTATAACATAAGTAAAGATACATCAATTGCCGAAAGTCAATTACAAGCCAAAAGTAATAAGTTGAATGGTATTTTAGATATAATTTAATTGTTAATGAATATTAAAAATATTAACACAATAATAGCTAGGAAACAACATCCTAGCTATTGTTATTTATTCCTCTAGCACGGTAAAATAGTAAAATAATAAAATTATATTATTCAGAAAAATAGACCGTGATATAGGAATGATTTACTGCTTCATTCCGTAGATTACATTAATAAATTCATCTCCAATTGTTTCTTGAATGTATTCCTTAGCAGCTGCAAGGTTCAAGCTTTCATTTACATTAGGAGACCAAATATACAATATATCATCTTCTTCAGAATATTCACTATTAATATGATAGTTTTCTTTTATGTATTGTTGTGCCTTTGATATATTGTCATTTAATCCTAAAAATGTCTCTACAAGAATCTTTTCATTTTCCTTACTCATCAATTGTATCTTCAATATTTTTGTGCAATTTTTCTTTAAGAATATCTGTTAATTCTAAAGCTAATGCTTCAACATTTACATATTTTTTGATGATATAAGCAGAAATGTCTTCAAATTTTACATCAAGAAATTCAACTAATGTATTAATTTGAGCTTCAGGAAAATCATCCCATTTTACATCTACTTCAATTTTAGGCACTGATGTTAATTTATCAAATACCTTTTTGATTATTTGCTCATTATTGATAGGTGCTGCTGTTGCTTGTGGAACTAATGGGTCAACTCCAAATTCCTTTTCATATTCTGCAATTGCTGCAACATCATCATTTGTTGGTTCTGCTTTTCCAACAACCTTTCCTGACTCATCATATATATCATCAGAAACTTGTATATAATCTCGTGAAAAGATTTCCATTGGAAGCTGACCTTTATCTGTTATGATAATCATATTATCACCATCTTGTACAGTTTGATTGATACGAATTTTTTGACCTGTTTGTCTATGCATCCATATACCTTCAATACCCATACCACTACCATCAGCACCAGGTTCAAATTCACGTCCTTGCACCTTACCTTCAAAAGGTGTTGGTTGATATTCTGCCATCTTTATATTAATCTTATATGTTTATACAAAAATATAGATATTATTTGTTTTTTAATTCAAATATATTATATGTTTTGTTAAAATTTATTAATTATTTTCTTCTAATAAATATTTTCTTTTTTCTTCGTCACCTAAAATATAATCAAGTATTGTGTTATGAATATTCAATTCATTTTCTAAAAAATATAAATAATTAATTGTAGTAATGAATGTATTAAAATAATTAATTTCAATTAAATCAGAATTAGATATTGCTTTATGATTTTTTGTATCAATCCAAACAACTAATATATTATATTTCTTAAATATTACTTCGGGAATAGAATTAAATTCTTCTACCGTTAGATAACAAATATCATTATTATAAAAATCATCAATTGTTATTCCACTTGAAATATATTTATTAGTTTTTATATATAACAATGCATTATTCTTATATGATAAATTAACAGTATTTACATCAAGATAGTAAATATAATTTTCATTTACTTCATTTTTATATTCTGTATCTGTTGTAAATCTTGGAATAATTGATAATTCATCATTTATTTTAATAATATCTTTAGCAATATTTAATGCTTTTTCTTTATCTAAGCATACTATAAAAGTTTTTAAATTCATCACAATACATTAATTATTTTTGTTAAAAGATAAATAGATATTCAATAACTTATTATTATCATTATCTAATGATTCAAAATACATTACATTTAATAAATTTGGAATATATATTATATAACGTTGATTTTCAAGCATAAACATATCAACATTATTTTTCATAAATAATATATATAAGTTATTATTGTACATCTTGTAATATATAGGTTTATTATATACGATATCTTCACTATTTGAAGAACGTTCTGTAAGTATTACAACACATTCTTTTATGAAATTAATATTTGTTCCTAAACTATTAATATTATAAGATAAAAGTGATTTAATAAATGTTGTAAAATTCAACACATAAGGTTCAAATAAAGATTGTGTATTCGTGCCAACACCAATCATATTTATGTGTGTAAATAATGCATTATCATTTACAAGACTTGATGGATCGTATCTTCCAATAATATATTTATTAAATGTACAATATTTTGTATTATTTAATGTTACAGTATTTATTAAACTTAATTTAGATGATAACTTATTTGTTGCATTTAATATAATTTCATCAAAGTCAATAGATATTGCTTGATGCTTATTGAAATCTGACATAAGTACTTCATCAATTAATGAATCATTACCTAAATTAATATTTGTTTTTGTTGTTCCAATATGTAATGTATTTTTATCAGTTTCATCATATGAAGAACCAATATATGCATTATATATTTTTCCTGATGATGATAAAGATACAATATTTAATCTATTCAATAAGTTAAAGTTTCTATTAAATACTTCTTTATAATCAATGGTAGGAACATTTGTATTAAATACATATTCATTATAATTAGTAACATTAGATCTATCCAATGCTCTAATTTTTATTGTTTCATTTATTTCTTCATTAACATTAACATATTTGTTTTTAAGAACTTCAATAAATGAATCAACATTTGTAATTTCATTTCCATTAACTGTTATAACACTTTGACTAATTCCTTGAACATATTTATCTGCTGATTCTTTAATATATTCAATTGTATCATTTACAGTTTTATTTGATAATACAACACTATTAATTCCATATTTAGGATATAAAGAATTAGTAATTTTTACATCTTTTAATGATGAAATATATTTAGAATTATTTTTTGTTAATGATCCATAATTACTATTATTAATTCCAATATTATCACTATATTGGATTATCATATTCAAATCATTATTATATTGGCTAATATTTGTATTTGAATTATTTTCATTTTTATAATCTTCTGATTGTTTGTTCTTTAATATTAACCAATTTAATGAACTAGACTCTAATCTATTTTGTGCTATTTCAGTAATTACTGCTTTTATAACAAGTAAATCTTTTTCATCTAAATTATTTGAACTTAAACTTCCAGTTATAGATGCAGGATTAACTGTTGAACCTAATGCTAATGCAGAATCTCCATTATATATACATTTAAACTGCATAGTATTTGCATCAGAATCAAAATACCACATTGTTAATATATATGCTCCTTTGTATAAATTAATTAATGAATCATTTTCTAAACATTGTAATTCTGAAATACTTAATATAATACTATTACATAATGCATCAATATTATCATTTGTTACTTTAGGAATATAAGCACAACATTTGATATTATTTAATGAGATTGAATTTTCAAATAATAATTTATCAACATTAAACCATTCTTGTTCAAATTCAGTTCCTCCTAATTTATCGGCTTTTGAAATTACATTTAATATCTTATAGCTTTCCTCACTATTATTTTGTTTATCTTTATTATAAATCACAATAATATTTGGATTACCTGCATCTTTACCAGTTGCTTGAATTGATGTATCATTTTCATTAATATTCCAATTGTTTTCTGCATTTATATAAGGCATTGTATATATGTCAGTAATTGCAATTGAATTAATTAATGTTTCATCATTAATATTATAATTAATTTCAAAATTATATGCTTTTACTTTATCAATATCTTTATCATATGCAAATATTAAACAATTATTATTTTCCCAATTAAATTTAGAAGTTGATAAATTAGTAAAATTAACATATGTATTTGTAGAATAATAAATATACATATTGTTATTACTATTACATATATAATGGAATTGATAATTTAATGGAATATATAATCTAAATTTATAAAGTATTTCATTATTTATATTTGGTTCTATTACATCTGCAGATATTTTCTCATATAATTTAATTAATATTCTTTTAATAAATTCAGATCTAGAACTAAGATAATATTTTTCATTATAATAATTGAATATATTATAATATAATGTTAATGTATCTTCATTTAATAATGATATTTCTTGATCTAAACTTAAATCAAATTCATTTCTATAATAATTAACTATATTAATATAATTATCATCATTAATAGATATAAATTCATTCTTATTAATATTATAATCTAATTTAAATGATTGACTATGATATAATGATGATGTAGGTAAATTCTTTATTATTGCAATTGGTGAATTAGAATCAAATTTATCTATTACATTATTTGTTTCTCCATTATAATTTAATAATTCCGATATTTGTTCATATTCAGGTTTAATTAATGAAAATGGAATATCATTTGTTTCTTTATATGAATTAAAACAAAATGTATTTTTAAATTCTTTTATATATGAACTTGATTTTACATCATCATACAATTTGAAACTAGCATCTGCATTAAAAATATAAATATTCATTTTATATTCAGATGATAATGTATCGTCAGTATAATTATTATTTTCATAGTCAGTATTAACAGTAATAATCAAGCAAAACCAATCACCTCTTTCATCAGTTTTATAATGATATATTTTTGCTCCATACTTTAATAAGTTACTATTAATATCAAACTTATAATAATAAAGAATTGTATTTAATGGATCTGTATCGTTTGTGCCAATTAATTTACCAGCAAGCATAAATGTCAAATCTTTACCATTATTGATACATATACTATTTTTAGAATATTTTTCAATTCCTCCTACTGGTATATCAAAAGTTAAATCATTAGGAAAATATAATGTGTTATTAATGTTTTCACTATCAAATAATATTTTATCATTTGACAATACATTTGTTTCTGTGTCCACATTACATACACCAAATGTTGCTTTATATTTTGATGTATTATCTTTTATATATTGAATAAATCCTAAATGTTTAGTTGCATCATATATTTTATTATCTCCTATTAAATCATTAAAAGTAAAATATTGATATGATATTCCATCTCCTTTTATACCAACTCTTTGACCAAGATTAGCCAAAGCTTGAATAAGAAAATCTTCAATATATTTATCATATTCAATAGGATTCTGTAATAAATTTACATTTTTTATCATTTTATTAAATTAAATTAAATTTATATGTTACTCTATATAATTTTTCATTTTTTGTACTTCTAAGTTTAATAGGATCTATATTCATATTACTATCATACTTATTAAATAAAAATAAAATAATATCTTTATAATCTAGACCAAGATCATAGAAATATTTTAATAATATATTGATTTTTCTTGTTTGTATTGCCTCTTTATCTTCTTTGAATTTAATAAGCTCTGATTCATTATATTCTTTATTGTCTTCAATTATAATTTCTTCTTTTAAATTGAATATTAAATTATCATTAAAATGTTTATATTCATTTTGATATATAATTTCTGCATCTTCAGAATATCCATGAATTGATTCTAAATATTGGCCATCATAATATTGAATACCATTATATTTATATATGTTTATATTATCTCTATTTAATACGTTATATTTTTTAGTATTAATATATCTGTTAGAGTTATCAATAAACTTTAATTCATATTGGTCTTCTATAATATTTGTCTTTTTAATATAAGGTGTTATATAATTAAAATATCTTATAAGTGTAATTTTACGTGGTTTGTTAAGTTTAACAATATCTTCATATAATTTATCTGTATTATTATCCATTAACATTTGATACTTTAATCGTTCTTTATCATTATTCAATAATACATTAATGTAATTAATGTCAATTTCAGTTTCATAAGGATAATATATCATACTATTGATTTTTGCAAATTCATTGAAAATATTAATCTTCAAGAATGGTTCAATAATATAAAATATATTCTTAAGATATATATTAAAATTGTCTTCATTTAAATTATGATTATCTATTGAATTAAATACTACATTAAAATTATAATCATCATCTACATTAAATGAATTATTTGTATTATCAATATTAATCATTAACCAATAAAATGCATATGTTTTATTATTGTAATGTTTAATATAAATACTTAATTCATCATCATATATTAAATCAGCAGATAATGTATTGTATTCTATTCCAAATGAATCACTTTTTGAATATAAAATAATTCCTTTATTATATATAATGTATCTATAAATATTTGTATGATATTCTTCATCATATTTTTGTATATACCATAATATATAATCTAAATTAAATTCTGTTTCTTCATTTATTTCAAATATTTTATCTAAATCAATTTCACTTAATTCTTCTTTCCATTCATAATGAATTCCATTATGACAAAATTCATTCCAAACATTTATAAATTGATTATATTCTTCATTAGACAAAACATTTATTCCATTTTCATTTTTTAATGTTTTAATATATTGAAGCCATTCTCTACTTAAGTTTGAAAATTTATCGTCATTTTTTAATATTTGATAAATTGTATCATACACACGAATTTCCTTAAAATAATTGTTATTATTAAGAATATAATAATTATTGCTATTTACTTTATTATTTAATAGTATACTTAAAATATTATCTTTATCATAATCATTAAAATATATATCTGTAAATAATGGAATTAAATAGTTATTAATATTCTTATAATCATATATATTTGTATATGTATAATCGTATATTACAAATGGTGAATTATTTTCATTAATACATTTATCAGGAATATATGTATATAAATAATATCCAGTCTTTAATATTTGTTTTAATTCATTATTAAGTTTAATAACATATGTATTGTAACATAAATTTAATTCAATCTTTAATGAATCAATATTTAATGTAAAGTTATTATTTATAGAACGTAAATCTGATAAATTATTTTCTAACCATTCTAATATTAATTGTTTATCATTTAAGTTATATAAATAAACAAAATATTCAATTTCATTTAACAATTTATTATTTTTTTCTATATCTTGATAAGTTAAATTATCTAATGTACATTCAATATTTGTTGTTTCTGGATTTATCTTAAATCCATTATCCTTTAAGTATTTATCAATTTTAGATTTAAGATAATTAAACAAAGGAACATATCTATCTTTTACATTTAACTTATTCTTTTTAACATCAAAACATCTTTCTTTCACATATATATTATCTAATATATTTTCACTCTTGTTAAATATATTAGAAAAATATTCTATTATATGATTTTTGTTTAAGAACTTAATATAAAATGGTATTAATAATGAATTATCAATATAATTTCCTGTTTTATTTGTATAAATATCTTTTATTAATTCAATTTTATCTGTATGCGTTTTATTGTAATTAATAGCTTTTTCATTATATGATAAAACATAATTTTTGTATTCATTAATAATATTATCTATATTATATGAATCAACATAAATTGGTATTTCATATAAATCATTTTCAACATTGTAGAAATAATCTGTTATTTCAATACCATTTTTATTTGTGTAAAATTCATATTTATATTTCTTAATTGTATTATTATTAAGATTATTTAATACTTGAGATAAAATACTAATATCTTTAATAGTAAATAATGCATTGAATTCATCTGATGATAAATTATTATATAAACAATTAACTAATAGTTTTGTTAATTGTTCTTTAAATATTGATGTTTTTTCTTTATATATTAAATGTTCATTTAATGCATTAAATCCATAAATATATTCTTCTCTTGTTACTGCATCAATATCATCATAATATTGATTAATTTTTTGTTTAATACTGTTTTGTAAATAAGAGAAAGGTATATTTTGAGTCTCAATATTAAGATTATATTTTTCTATAATATTTCGTAATTGAACAATATTAGTACAATTATCTACAAGTGAATATAATTTTAATAATATTTCAGTATAGTTTTCGCTGTTTTCAACTTGAATTATATTAAATATATAACTTAATACATCTCTAAAATTTTGATACATTGGTAATTCGTTTCTTGAAATATTCTTAATATTTCTACCAAGTTTTGTATATATATTATATAACAAATTTTCCAAATCACCAAGTGAATCAATATTATTATGATAATGTCTTACTACTTCAATAATATCTGATTTATTTATAAATGAATCTTTAATGAACATACAGAACTTACCATGTAAGTTTTCATTTGGGTCAAGTTTATCCCAAGAATCATTTACTAAATATTTTTGTGTAGATGATTGTGTTGAATAATACAGTGATTCTTTAAGCCAATTATAATTTTCATTATATTGTTGTGTATTGAATACTTTTGATGCAAATATAAATTGTTTTAAATATTCTTGTGTTTCAATATTGTACTTTGAATCTTCAAAATAATTCATATTATTTAAAGCATCAATTAATTCATATCCTATAATTTGTTTTTCATATAATTGAGTAATAATATCTAAATTACTTTCACTATATATTTCATATTCACTATTACCAAACATTTTAATGACGTCGTCAATTTTATAAAAACACATTTCATCAAGATAATTGTTTTCTTTAATATATGAGCCATGAATATCTTGAATCATATTATTATCATATAAAATATTCAAATCATCTTTATTTATTGTTTTTAAATCAATAAGTGAACGATAATATTTTATTTGGGTTTCTTCATCTAATTTTGACATATTGTAAGTTTCATTATATGAAAACACTTTAGTTCCATAAGAATTTAATTTACTTGATAATGTCATATTAGATCTTAATAATTTAGTATTTAAATCATTTTCAGTAAATGTATTAAGCTTTATTTCACCGAATATACCAAATTTATCGATGTTATATTTCTTAAGTTTATTTAAATTATATAAAACACCATTAAAATAAGTATAATCATATTTTACATCACTCCATAAAGTTTTGTTTCCATATATTGAATCATCATAACTATTATAAGCAACAGTATTCATCCATGTAGAATGATAATTATTCATTAATTTATTATACCAATTTGCATTTGAATTATTAATGATTAACTTATTTCCACTATATTTTTTAATCTTATAATATGTATCTAATGTTTTACCTATAGGTAATTTAAAATCTCCAGCATATATAACTGCATTTGGTGCTTCACCTTTGAACATAGTTGGGAAATATCCATATTTTTCATTAGGATATTGATTATATGTATAACCATAACTTGCATTTGTTATATATGGATCATTATCATCAGATAATAACAATTTGAATTTACAATATTTTGGAGTTATTTTATTTGTATATGCATATTTAATATATTTGGATTCATTTAATGATGGATAATTAATATCTGCAATATTTATAATTTCATCATTTTTCATTCCATATTTATATTCATATGTTCCAGTATATTCATTATACTTTTTATACTTTTGATATATATGAGTATAATTAATATCAAAATCATACATATCAATCATTAAGTTACCTTTAGTATAATAGTGTCCATATATTTTAAATTTTTTATTTTCAAAAAATTTCTTTTCATAGCTATTAAATAAATCATTTATATTAAAAGAGAAACTTAATGGAATTATTTGTTTCATAATCAAATTATTTCTTTCAAATCCTTTACATATTGTATAATCAAAATTATTAATAGTTGTTTGAGATTTATATAATGTTCCAAATATATTATCTTTATATTGCACTATACCACCTTTCTTTACATCAATACCAAAATAAGTAGCTTGTAAAGAATCAGGTAAACAGAATATTACTCTATCATCAACATTCTTATAATAGTTTTTCAAATATGTTTTAAGATAATTAGCTTTATTATCTTTATTAAGATAGATTTTTATACTTTTTGTTAAATGCTCATTAATAATAATGTTTAACTTAAAGTATTCTGGCAAATCATTAATATTATCTAAATAAAATGGAGCATAAAAATTAAATTGTGTTCCTACTTGACTATAATACATACGTTTACAACCAAATTCATAATCTTTATTACGGGCATCATTATTATAATTATAAATTGATTGTAAATCTAAAATTGCATAATTATTTTTTGAATACTTAAAGTTTTCATTATAGAAAACATTTGAATAATAGTAATAATATTTCTTTACATCATGTTCATATTTACCATTTAACAAATTAAGTTCAATATTTCTATTTGTCATATAATTTTGTAATGGTATTAAATTTGCTAATCTTACATATGTAGAATAGTCATCATTATTTTCTTTCTTAAATTCTTTTAATTTACAACTGATTGTAAAATTACCAGATAATGTTGGTAAAGTTCTTAATAAAGGTTTGAACATATTTCTAAATCTTACTATATATTATATATAATTAAAAATAACAGCAAATTTTAGTATCAAATGAAAAAAAATTAAGAAAATCTTGAATTTCTTTTGACATTGTACTAATTTTGTATTATTATAAATTAAATAAACTAATAATTAAGTAAATTTCGGAAATATGAAACAACTCAGTCAACATATCGTATCTATGATCGGCTCATCAATTTTTGGTGAACCTTGTGGATTGAGCTTTGAACCTAAGGGGATAGTTTCCGGATATACTGAAATATAAATGTTGAGTACATAAGATAGTATCAATATAAAGCAGGACTCCGGAACGCAAGTTTCGGAGTTTTTTAGTTTTATAAACAATGAATAAAAAATTTCTAAAAAAATTCTTAAAAAGTTTGAAATAAATCCGGAAGATACTATTTTACAATTGTAATGAAAAACAAATAATATTTAATAACAAATATTATATAAATTTGGCCGGTTCATCTAAGGGTCAGGATGACAGGTTTTCAACCTGTTCATAGGGGTTCGAATCCCCTACCGGCTACGAAGCTCTGGAAACGTCGGTTCGAATCCGATTAAAGCACCTAATAAGGCATGGTCGACTAACGGTAAGTCAACAGAGTATTTTTCTCAATTTCTAAAATTGAATTAGTTCTTTGACATATTGGTACAACAAAATAAATTAAAGATTCTATGGGCGCCCATTTGATGAAAGTCAAATCTTAGGTGGGCCGGGGGTTCGAATCCCTCACGTTCCGTGGGAGCGTTGGCAGAGTGGTTTAATGTAGCCCTAAGGAATCTATTTGGAGAGTAATGCTTGATGGTGATAGCGGGTGCCTGCTAAGCATTGCGTCCGGCTAATCACCGGATCTGGTTCGATTCCAGTGCTCTCCGCAAGTATTCAAATATATCCGCTAAGGAGTCAGAAGTTTAAATCTTTCCCTGGGTTTGAATGGCCTGGGTGGCAGAACGTTGAATGATTGCAATATTTGAATACATATTTGGAGAATGAACTGCAGCGGCCTGCAGGACTGTCTTGAAAACAGCTCGTTCGGTGAAACGGATTGGGATCGACACCTACTTTCTCCGCAAATTTACTGGTGCAGAATAGAGATACTTCATAAGCTTGCAAAACCGGTGGAAGTAAGTTCCTTGTCGGTTCGAGTCCGGCCCATGGTCATTATGTACCGCGGTGGTGAAACTGGTAAACACGCTGGTCCTTTTATAATTATTCTTTATTTGATTATTCCGTAAATTTTTATTGGGTCTATGTCTGAGCGGTATAGGTGGTGGTCTGCAAAACCATTCAGCCCGGTTCGACTCCGGGTGGGCCCTCAAATTATCTGGTGTATATAAGAGTTACTTCGATTACTTTTTTAATTAAGTGGTTTTAATGCAATTTTTTCAGAATTGATTCCTCGGTTCGAATCCGAGAGAAAGTTTCATAATAATACTTTTATAGCTGTTCCGA
>JAEEGL012110162.1_pt1 | contig 19415 bp, 16 predicted proteins | sample 9134231 | NCBI WGS metagenome assembly JAEEGL01 (sample SAMN16246548, study PRJNA631951) | gut metagenome | biome: gut microbiome; feature: rumen; material: fiber-attached | host: Bos | place: Iran: Karaj | collected 2018-10
CGGTTATATGAACAGGATGTACGACGAGCTCAAGAACAGGCCGCTGTATATTGTCGCAGAGGATATCAACCTCGATTGATAGATTGAAAAATATCCGTTATAGCACTTGTTTTTTCGGAAATAGGCGTTATAATATGATATCAGGGACTATTTATGGCGTCCCGCGGTTTGAAGGGCACAGCCCGAAGAATATCAAGAAAAATCAACAACGGAGGGAACTTACATGGTAAAAGTTGCAATCAACGGTTTTGGCCGTATCGGCCGTCTGGCATTCCGTCAGATGTTCAACGCAGAGGGTTATGACGTCGTCGCTATCAACGACCTCACTTCTGCAAAAATGCTTGCTCATCTTCTGAAGTATGACTCCACTCAGGGTAACTGGGTCGCTCAGGGCCACACTGTCGACTTCCACGAGGGCGAGGGTGAAGACAACTACATCGTCGTCGACGGCAAGAAGATCGTTATCTACAAGATGCCCAACGCGGCTGACCTGCCCTGGGGCAAGCTCGGTGTCGACGTCGTTCTCGAGTGCACCGGTTTTTATACCAGCAAGGCTAAGTCTCAGGCCCATATCGACGCCGGCGCGCGCAAGGTCGTTATTTCCGCTCCCGCGGGCAACGATCTTCCCACCATTGTTTACAATGTCAACCACGAGACCCTGAAGCCCGAAGACAACATCATCTCAGCCGCGAGCTGCACCACCAACTGCCTCGCTCCGATGGCTAAGGCCCTCAACGACCTCGCTCCCATCCAGGCGGGTATCATGTGCACCATCCATGCCTACACCGGCGACCAGATGCCTCTTGACGGTCCCCAGAGGAAGGGCGATCTCCGCCGCAGCCGTGCTGCCGCCGTCAACATCGTTCCGAACTCCACCGGCGCAGCGAAGGCCATCGGCCTCGTAATCCCCGAGCTCGCGGGCAAGCTCATCGGCGCAGCGCAGCGCGTTCCCACCCCGACCGGCTCCACCACGATGCTGAACGCGGTCGTGAAGGGCGCCGTCACCGTCGATCAGGTCAACGCCCAGATGAAGGCGGAGGCCAACGAGAGCTTCGGCTACAACACCGATGAGATCGTTTCCACCGACGTTATCGGCATGCGCTTCGGTTCCCTGTTCGACGCCACCCAGACCATGGTCCTGCCGCTTCCGAACGGCGACACCCAGGTCCAGGTCGTCTCCTGGTACGACAACGAGAACTCCTACACCAGCCAGATGGTCCGCACCATCAAGTACTTCTCCGAACTGAAGTAATCGAAAATAAGTAAAGCGCCCGTTCCATCGCGGAGCGGGCGTTTTTCTGTTGAATTCCCAAACGAAAAATGGTATTATACTGGCAGAAATAAAAGGCAGGAAACGCAATGAAGCAGGAAAACAGGCAGATTATCGATCCGAAATACATCGGCGTGCTCGACGGGATACGCGCTCTCAGCGTGATCCTTGTTCTGATTTTCCATTTTTGGCAGCAGACATGGATCTTCCCGATCATCAAAACGCCTTTTCTTGCTTCGATCGGTCTGGACGAGATCAATTTTTCGAACCTTGCACGCGTTGGTTTCCTGTTCGTCGATCTGCTCGTAATGTTGAGCGGCTTTCTGCTCTTCCTTCCGGTGATGCGCCAGATCTTCCTCGGGGAAGACATGGACAGCTGGAAAACCTATGCGAAAAAACGTCTTGCGAGGATCCTTCCGAGCTATTACTTCGCCGTTCTCGTTGTATTCTTCTCAGTTGCGCTTCCTGGCGGACAGTATAGCTCGGCCAATGTGCAGCTTACACCTTTACGGGATCTTTTCTCGCATCTGACTTTTACTCATATTTTCTCGCCCGACACATATTTCTACACTCCGCTGCCGCGCGCACTGTGGACAGTCGCGGTCGAGGTCTGGTTTTATTTCGTCTTCCCGCTTTTTGCGGAGATGATCAAAAGACGGAAGGGGACCGATGAAAGAAAAGCGAAGATCATTTCTGTCGTAACGATCCTGATCCTTTTCCTCGCGTTCAATCTGATCTCGTCCTGGTGGGAAAAATCCCAGGTCATGAAACCCGGGGTGAATATAGCGTTCAAGATAAATCAGCTTCCGTCGTTCATGGGAGCCTATGCGAACGGTATGCTCGGCGCGATGATCTTTGTTTGGATCGCGAAACATTGCGAACGAACAACGGGCCTTGCAGCGGCACACACGCTGCTTTCGATCTTGTCCGTTGCCTATATCGTGCATATGGTCAACGACTGTTCGGCGCTTTCGGGAGCCGAACAGCAGTTATGGCAGGTCACCGAGCGCTTCCGCCTGACAGCTGCGTTCACGGTGTTCATTATTTCCACAGCGCTTTCATCAAGATGGTATCGGTTCATTTTCTCAAACAAGCTGATGCATTTCCTTGCGTTGATCTCATACAATCTCTATATCTGGCATCAATGGCTCGCGGTCTATCTGAAATTCAATCTCCGCATTCCGCTGTGGGAGGGAACAACGCCTCCGAACCAGCTCGGCGACCGCGCGTGGATGAACAATTATGCACTTGTGATAACGGTCGCAGCGTTTGCCGTCGCGACATTGGCAACACTGCTTATCGAACGGCCGTTTTCGAAGCTCATTCTCGGAAAATTCAAAAAAAAGCAGAAGCCGCAGTAGCTTCCGCAATAATGATCATTATAAGAAAAGCGCCGGTCGATCGATCCGGCGCTTCGTTATTATCGATAGCAAATCACTTTCTGCGCGTTCCGAAAAGACCGCGGAACAGCGCCTCACCGAGTTTTCTTCCGAAAGTGTTGGCCGTTGAATTAACGGCTTTGCCAAGGGTTGACTGCTTGCGCTTTGAAGATTTGGCCTTCTTTTCCTTCTCCTTGGCCTTTTCTTCTCTTTCTCTTTCGCGCTCTTCCTTTTCGCGCTGCTTGCGTTCGGCCTCAGCCTGCTTTTCAGCGGCTTTGCGTTCCTCTTCGGCCTTCTTTTCTGCTTCTGCTTCGGCCTTCTCCTTTTCGTTCTGCTCGTACTGGCCTGTCAGCAGCTCGTAAGCGGATTCGCGGTCGACGGTTTCGCCGTATTTTTCCTTCAGACAGCTCGAATTTATAAGACCTACGATCACCTCGGGCTCGGCAGCGTTCATGGAGCTGCGCGGCGGGAGTATGTTCGCCCGCTGAACGATTCCGGGAACGCCCTTTGCATCGAGTACGGAAACGAGCGCTTCGCCCGTCGCAAGCTCCTGAAGAGTGCGTTCCGTATCGAAATCGGGATTGACGCGGAATGAACGTGCCGCATAGCGCAGCGCTTTCTGCTCGTTCGGAGTGTATGCGCGCAGGGCGTGCTGTACGCGGTTGCCGAGCTGACCGAGGACCGTTTCGGGAACGTCGGCGGGGTTCTGAGTAATGAACCAGACGGAAACGCCTTTCGAACGAATGAGGCGGACTACCTGCTCGATTTTTTCAAGAAGCGCTTTCGGCGCGCCGTTGAAGAGCAGATGCGCTTCATCGAAGAAGAATGCGATTTTCGGCTTGTCAAGGTCGCCGCATTCAGGCATTATCTCATAGAGCTCGGAAAGCATCCAAAGAAGGAAGGTGCTGTAGAGCAGCGGATGTTGGAAGAGCTCCTGACATTCGAGAATGTTCATATAGCCGCGTCCCTGATCGTCCCAATCGAACCAGTCGCGGATATCGAGCGCGGGTTCGCCGAAGAAGATATTGCCGCCGGCGTCTTCGAGGTTCAAAAGCGCTCGCTGGATTGCGCCGGCGGACTGAGCGGAAACGTTGCCGTAACGGAGCTTGTAGTTAGCCGCGTTGTCGCCGACATACTGAATCATCATGCGAAGGTCTTTAAGATCGAGCAGCAGAAGTTGTTCATCATCCGCGATGCGGAAAATGATGCGGAGAACGCCGCTCTGCGTATCGTTGAGGCCGAGAAGACGGGAAAGAAGTTCCGGTCCCATATCGCTGATAGTTGTGCGAACGGGATGACCGAGCTTGCCGTAAACGTCAAAGAAGCGGACGGGGTAGGAGGTATAGGTGAAGTTCTCGATGTTCATATTGGTGATCGAACGAAGGATATGCTTCGTTTCGACGCCCTGTTTGCACATGCCGGAAACATCGCCCTTGATATCCGCAAGGAATACGGGAATGCCGAGATCGCTGAACGATTCGGCGATGACTTTCAGCGTAACGGTTTTGCCCGTGCCTGTCGCGCCTGCGATAAGGCCGTGACGGTTGCACATTGCGGGTTCAAGATAAACGCGCTCGTTCGATGTTGCGAGCCAGATCTTTCCTTCGTCGGGAATGTACATTTTGCTTTCCTCCTTTAGCCGCTCCTGCCGCAGATCAAAGCGGCATAATACGTCTTAGATATTATAAATAAAATCACGTGGAACGTCAAGCTCGATCTGCAAGGTAGACTGGCGAACGGTCATAAAAAGCGAAATTCGCTGTTCCATTTTCAATAAAAAAGTAGTATAATTATAATGTGTATATGTATGCACGCAATCTGACCAACGGAGGTCGCTTTTATGTGCGGTATTGTAGGTTATGTGGGCTTGAAGCCCGTAATGCCCATACTTCTCGATTCGCTTGAAAAGCTTGAATATCGCGGCTACGATTCTGCCGGAGTCGCGCTGATCTCGGACAGCGGCATCATGATCCGGAAAACAAGGGGAAGGATCGCCGATCTTCGCCGGATCGTCGCTTCTGCGCCTGCGGATGACTGCACTGTCGGTATCGGGCACACCCGCTGGGCGACGCACGGCGAGCCGAGCGATGTCAATTCCCATCCCCATCTTTCAAAAAGCGGAAGGGTCGCCGTAGTTCATAATGGCATCATCGAAAATTATATCGAATTGCGCGAATATCTGCGCGCTCGCGGCTATACCTTCTCGACCGAAACGGATTCCGAAGTTGTTTCGGAGCTCATCGACTATTGCTACAACGGCGATCCCGTCGCCGCGGTACGCAAAGCGGAACAGCAGCTCAAGGGCTCATACGCTCTCGGCATTCTTTTCGCGGAATTCCCAGAGCAAATCATTGCCCTCAGGAAGGACAGCCCGCTGATCATCGGCATCGGTGAAGACGAAAACTTCATCGCTTCCGATATCCCCGCAATTCTGAAGCATACCCGCGAAGTTTTCCGCCTCGGCGAAAGGGAACTTGCGATCCTGACCCGCCGCCGCGTAACGGTCTTCGATCATCTTGGCAATCAGATCAAGCATGAGACCGAGCATATTGCTTGGGATGCGACTGCCGCGGAAAAGGGCGGTTACTCCCATTTCATGATCAAGGAGATTTTCGAGCAGCCGGATTCGATCGCGAAAACGATCGCTCCGCGTATCGGCGATGATCTGAGCATCAACCTCGGATTCAAGTCGATCACGGATGACGACATCCGCGGAATCAACTCGATCAAGATCACCGCATGCGGTTCGGCTTACCATGTCGGCGTCGTCGCGAAGCATTTCATGAAGAAAACGCTCAACATTCCCGTTGAAGCGGAGCTCGCTTCCGAATTCCGCTATGACGACCCGATCATAGACGAACACACGCTCGTGATAATTGTCAGCCAGTCCGGCGAAACGCTCGACACGCTCTATGCACTCCGCGAAGCCAAAAAGCGCGGGGCGAGAATTGTTTCGATCGTCAACGTTGTTGCAAGTTCAATCGCGAACGAGAGCGAGGAAGTGCTTTATACATGGGCAGGCCCTGAGATTGCCGTCGCGACAACAAAGGCGTACAGCACACAGCTTGCCCTGATCGAACTGCTTTGCCTGTACATGGCAGGCGTTCGCGGCAATATGACAAAGGCGGAGATTGACGCCGAGATCACCGAGATGCAGCGCATTCCCGAAGGCGTACAGCAGCTTCTCGACAATGTCAAGTCCGTTCAGTACATTGCAAGCCTCTATTTCAACTGCCAGGACGTATTCTTCATCGGCAGGAACATGGACTATGCGCTCTCGCTTGAAGCCTCGCTGAAGCTTAAGGAAATCTCCTATATCCATTCCGAGGCATATGCGGCGGGTGAACTTAAGCACGGCTCGATCTCCCTGATCGAAGACGGAACGCTTGTTATCGCGCTCTGCACCTACCGTCCGCTTCTCGAGAAAATGGTTTCGAATATCAAGGAAGTCAAAGCACGCGGCGCGAAGGTCATCGCCGTCATCAACAACGACGATACCCAAACCGAAACGGTCGCGGACCACGTGATCCGCATCCCGGAGTGCAAGGATATTGCCGTCGCATCGTTGACGATCGTTCCTCTGCAGCTGCTTGCGTATTATATCGCCTCGCTGAAAGGCTGCGATATCGACAAGCCCCGCAACCTCGCAAAATCCGTAACCGTCGAATAAACTGAAAAACTCCGGGAGGTGCCGAAAATGCTGATAACCTCATTGATCGAAAAAAAACGGGATGGTTTTGAACACACCCGTGAAGAACTCGAATTCATCGTAAACGGGCTTGTGGACGGCAGCGTTGCCGATTACCAGATGACCGCATGGATGATGGCTGTCTGCTGCCGCGGCATGTCGGAGCGCGAGATCGCGGATCTCACGATGTCGATGGTCAATTCCGGCGAAGTGATGGATCTTTCCGCTCTTCCCGGAGTAAAGGTCGATAAGCATTCCACCGGCGGCATCGGCGACACAACGACCCTGATCGTCGCACCTCTCGTCGCTGCCTGCGGCGGAACCGTCGCAAAAATGTCCGGACGCGGCCTTGCGCATACAGGCGGAACGCTCGACAAGCTCGAATCCGTTCCCGGCGTAAGTATTGAACAACCCTATGAAGACTTTATCAGGATCGTCAAAAAGACCGGTGTCTGCGTGATCGGACAGTCGAAAAACCTGGATCCTGCCGATAAAAAGATGTATGCCCTGCGTGACGTCAGCGGAACTGTCAAGAGCATCCCGCTCATCGCTTCGAGCATCATGAGCAAAAAGATCGCCGCCGGAGCCGACGCGATCGTGCTGGACGTCAAGACCGGCAACGGCGCATTCATGGAGACGGTTGACAACGCACGTGCGCTTGCACGCGAAATGGTCACGATCGGCAGGAATGTCGGCCGAAACACCGTCGCCGTGATCACGGATATGAACCGTCCTCTCGGCATGGCGATCGGCAACGGTCTTGAAATGCGTGAGGCGATCGAGGCATTGATGGGCAAGGTCCCGTATACCGACCCGCTTATGCAGGTAAGCTTCCGTCTCGCCGGTTATATGCTCAAACTCAGCGGAATTGTTTCCGATGCCGAAAGCGCGGTTCCGATGCTCGAAAAAGCCATCGAGAGCGGAGAAGGGCTTGCAAGGCTTCGCGCAATGCTCGAGGAAATGGGCGGAGACGTCCGATTTGTCGACGATCCTAATCTTCTTGTCCGTGTTTCGCGCATCGTGCCGGTCTATCCGGAGAAGGCGGGCTACATCGGCGCTATCGACGCAAAATCGATCGGTACCGCGGCGCTGATGATCGGCGCCGGCAGGGCGAAGGTCACCGACCGTATCGATCCCGCCGTCGGAATCCTGATGAAAAAACGCTACGGCGATCGAGTGACCGAAAACGAGCCGTATGCTTATATCTACGTAAACGACGAAACGCATCTTGCCGAAGCGGAGAAGTACCTTGCTTCTTCAGTAACTTTTACGGATGAAGCGCCGGAAGAACTCCCGCTAATCTACGATGTAGTCGAATGAGGAAATTTTCCATTGAAAACAAGTGATTTTTATTATGACCTGCCGAAGGAACTGATTGCTCAGTCCCCTGCGGCAGTGCGCTCAAGCTCGCGTCTGCTGGTCTATAACCGAAAAACCAAAGCGATCGAAGACCGCATCTTTTCGGATATCATCGAGTACCTGAACCCCGGCGATGTGCTCGTTCGCAACACGACCCGCGTAATTCCTGCAAGGCTTTACGGCAAGCGCGAGGGAACCGGCGGGCAAATGGAGTTCCTGCTTTTGAAGCGGCTCGATGAGCGGCACTGGGAGTGCCTTGTCAAGCCCGGGCGCAAAGCGCTGCCGGGCAGGACCTTCGAAATCAACAGCGAACTCAGCGCAACTGTGACGGAATGCCTGCCCGACGGAAACAGGATCATCTGCCTTAATTATGACGGCATTTTCGAGGAGATCCTCGACCGCGCGGGCGAAGTGCCGCTGCCGCCGTACATTACCGAAAAGCTGGCGGATAAATCCCGCTATCAAACCGTTTATGCCCATGAAAACGGCTCTGCGGCCGCTCCGACAGCCGGATTGCATTTTACGGACGAACTGCTGAAAAGGATCGAGGAAAAAGGCGTCGGGATTGTTGACGTACTGCTGCATGTCGGACTCGGTACGTTCCGCCCGGTTTCGGTCGAAAACATTGAAGAGCACCATATGCATTCGGAGTTCTATCAATGCACGGAGGAAGCCGCCGCGCGCATCAATGCGGCGCGTAAAGCAGGCGGAAGGATCATAGCAGTCGGGACGACATCATGCCGAACGCTTGAGAGCATAACCGATGATGATGGCATTGTACATGCCGGAAGCGGCAATACGGAGATCTTCATAACTCCGGGTTACCGTTTCAAAGCAGTTGACGCACTGATAACGAATTTTCATCTTCCGGAATCCACGCTGTTGATGCTGATCAGCGCATTTTCATCAAGGGATGAGGTCATGCGCATCTATAAGCACGCGGTTGAGGAACGTTACCGTTTCTTCTCCTTCGGCGACGCCTCATTCTTTATTTAATCAGACAAAGGATCTTTTATATGAACGAGAAACCTGTATGGTATGAACTCATAAAAACGGATGCGAAGACCGGCGCAAGGCGGGGGAGACTGCATACTCCGCACGGTGTGATCGAAACACCGACATTTATGTGTGTCGGCACGCAGGCGACAGTCAAGGCGATCACTCCGCGGGATCTCAAGGAGATCGGCGCAGGCATCGTTCTTGCGAATACCTATCATCTGCATCTTCGCCCAGGACATGAGACCGTTCGCGAGTTCGGCGGACTGCATGAGTTTTCCCAGTGGCATGGACCGATGCTGACGGACAGCGGCGGATTCCAGGTCTTTAGCCTTGCCGCAATGAACAAGATCACCGATGAAGGCGTTGAGTTCAGCTCGCATATCGACGGTCATAAAATGTTCTTCACTCCGGAATACGTGATGGAGATCGAACAGGCGCTCGGTGCGGATATCGCTATGGCTTTCGACGAATGCGCTCCCTCGGATTGCTCGAGGAGCTACGCGATCGCCGCTATGAACCGAACTCACCGCTGGGCTGAGCGCTGCAAGGCGAGCCATACGCGCGCCGACCAGGCTCTGTTTGGGATCGTTCAGGGCGGTGTTTTTGCGGATCTGAGGATTGAAAGCGCAAAAACGCTGAGCGATATGGATTTCCCGGGTTACGGCATCGGCGGCCTCTCCGTCGGCGAACCGAAACCCGTTATGTATGAAATGCTCGAAGAGCTGATGCCGCATATGCCGACCGATAAACCGCATTACCTGATGGGCGTCGGAAGCCCCGACTGCCTTGTTGAAGGTTCAATGCGCGGAATAGATATGTTCGACTGCGTACTGCAGACGCGCTCCGCACGGAACGGCCTTGCTTTCACCTTCAACGGAAAAAGGATGCTGCGCAACGCGGAATTCGCTCATGACCACGGCCCGATCGAGGAAGGCTGCGACTGTTATGCCTGCCGCAATTTCACACGCGGTTATATTCGCCATCTGATCAAAGCGGGCGAGATCCTTGCTGCGCAGCTGATCACGATGCATAACCTTCGATTCACATACCGCCTTATGGAAGGCATACGCACGGCGATCGAGGAGGACAGGCTGACGGAATACCGCAATGAACTGCTCCTGCGAGGAACATTCAATTAACATGATCAGAAAGCTCACTGCGAAAAACGAAGTTGAAATGAGGCTTATTGCCGCAGAACTCGCAAAGACTGCCTTTGCGGGTGAGTTCATTGCGCTCTTCGGAGATCTCGGGGCGGGGAAAACAACGCTTGTCCGATACTTCGCAGAAAAGCTCGGGGCCGATACCGCGGCAAGCCCGACGTTCACGATCGTGCGGCATTATACCGGCAACGAGCTTTCGATCGATCATTTCGATTGCTACCGCCTTGCGGATTCGGATGAACTCTTTGCGATCGGTTTCGACGATTATCTCGATTCTCCGTCGGTAAAATTGATGGAATGGAGCGAGAATGTTTCGGACGCGCTTCCGCAGTCAAGGCTTGAAGTGCATATCTCCGGAAGCGGGTGCGACCCGCGGCAGATCGAACTGATACCCTTCGGTGATGAATACGAAAGAATCGCGGAGAAACTGGAACTATGATAATCCTTGCCGTTTCAACTTCCGCAAAGATACCCTCCGCCGCTTTGTTGCTTGCAGACGGTACCGTTATCGGCATGGAGGACAGGACAGGTCAGCCGCATTCTGTCTCACTTATGCCGATGATTGATGAACTGCTCGCGGAACCAAAGCTTTCACTTGCGGATGTCGACTGCTTTGCTGTCGACGTCGGACCCGGTTCCTTCACAGGCGTTCGCATCGGTGTTTCGGCTGTCAACGCGATGGCTTTCGCAGCAAATAAACCGATAATCCCTGTGTGCTCGCTCAGTGCGCTTCGTCACATCGCTTCCGTCGAAGATGAAGTCGTCTGCTGTCTGCTTGACGCACGCAACGGCAACGGCTATGCCGCGGTATTCAACGGCGACAGCTGTGTACTCGAACCTTCCGCCTGCATCCAGCGGGAAGTGCTTGACAGTTTGGCGGAAGGCGCAAGGCTTGTCGGCGACTGCCTTGGCGGAAATGACCAATCCAACGCGGAGCTCGTGCTTGCCGAGGCGCAGTTCATTCTCGAGACCTTGCCCGAACAATGCGCGAAAAAGCCGGCGGTACCGATGTATCTGCGGCCTTCTCAGGCGGAGAGGATGAAGAAACCCGAATGAAGGTTCTCATGCGCCTTTGAGAGCGTCCCCTCCGTGATATTTAAGATATGTCGCACGCCCGCCGCGAATATGCCTCTCTTCACGATTGATCTCAAGCACGGCGGCGACCTGCTCTGCAAGAACTTTGTTTATCTGGCGAAGACGCTCGGTGATGTCCTTATGAACGGTGGATTTTGAAACGCCGAAAACGCCCGCCGCGGCGCGTACCGTCGCACCGGTCTCGATGATGTAATCCGCAATATCAAGAACGCGTGATTCAATATAGATATTCAATTGGATCTCCTCCGCAAAAAGTGGCGGTTTTACCGCCTTTTTCCTTCTATAGGATATGTTCGGCCAGGCGTTTCAATACATGTTTATCCATCGGTTTGACTAAAAAGAGTCCCTTGGCTTTGTTGTAGACAGTGCCTGCGATATGATATAATCAAAGTAACACACTGCGGAGGTGAAGGCTATGGCGAAACTGGAAAGAACTTTGTACGGCAGCTTCGATGAGATCCTTGCAAAGATCGAAAACGGCATTCTCGGAGGAAGCGTTTCTGCATCATTGGAGGACGGAAGCGATTTTTCTTCGGATACAGCGCGCTGCAGCGTGCGCATATTTGAAAGATATAGCTTTATGGGAGGAAACAGGGTCAGCCTGAGCGTGACGCTGTTCAAACCGTCAGGTTCGGATCCGATCCGGCTTTCGGCAATTACTGCAGGCAGGAGCCAGGCGATGTTCCATAAGTTCAATACCTTTGGTGAAAAGGCTTTCCTTGAAAAGCTGGAGGAGCTTTTAGACTGAAATGTCAAACGAGTTTTCGCGGACGGAACTGCTTCTCGGTTCAGAGTCTATGAAAAAGTTAGCATCGTCGCGCGTTGCTGTTTTTGGCGTCGGCGGCGTTGGCTGCGGCGTTATTGAAGCTCTCGCACGCAGCGGGGTAGGCGCGATAGACCTGATCGACAGCGATGTTATCGCCGAAACAAATATTAACCGTCAGCTGATCGCGACGCATGAAACGCTCGGCATCGCGAAGGTCGATGCGGCTGAAACAAGGATCAAGTCGATCAATCCGAACTGCCGCATAACGAAACTCAAGATATTCTATCTTCCGGAAACAGCGGACAGGTTCGATTTTTCGAAGTATGATTACGTTGTTGACGCGATAGACACCGTCAGCGGCAAACTGATGCTTGCTGAAGCCGCGAATGCCGCCGGCGTTCCGATCATCTCCGCGATGGGCGCGGGAAACAAGCTCGATCCCACCGCCTTTCGTGTTGCCGATATCTATAAAACCGCCGTCTGTCCGCTTGCACGCGTGGTGAGGCGTGAACTCAAAAAGCGAGGAATACCGAAGCTTAAGGTCGTCTATTCGGAGGAAGAACCAGTGCAAGCGAGGAGCGAGGCGGGAGAGGAGCTGCCGGAAGGCAAACGAAGCATTCCGGGCTCGGTCGCGTTCGTGCCGCCGGTAATGGGTTTCATCATAGCCGGTGAAGTCGTGAAGGATCTGACGGGTATCCGAAATTGAACAGAGAAGAGCTCGAAAAGTATATCTGCGAACAGTACGGAATAGAAGCGGATCATCCTTTTCCGAACGATGCGGATTCCGCCGTGTTTCGACATCCCGAAAATAAAAAGTGGTTTGCGCTTTTTATGTGTGTGAAACGCAAAAGCCTTGCTCTTGCGGGTGAAGGCGAAGCGGAAATTGTGAACCTTAAGCTCCCGACGCTGATGCTGGATTCGCTGCTCGGAGAATCCGGATTTCTTCCAGCGTACCACATGAATAAGCTGCATTGGATAACGGCGCTGCTCGGCGATAGGAGCGAAGATGCAGATGATCAAAGCCTTCTTGCTGCGCTTGACATGAGCTATGATCTGACGGCTCAGAAACGCCGCAGGCGCGAATGAAAGAACTAAGAAAGCATTACTGCTGACTAAAACGCAGAATAATTTTAAGAAAGGAAGGGCATTCCGCCCGAAAGAAAAATGATTTGTCCATCATGTAAAGCAATGGTAAAAAGCACCGATAAGGTCTGCCCGAAGTGCGGGATGAAATTCAAACAAAACGGGATGGAAGCCCCTCAGCGCTCGTTCACCAACGGCCAGAAGGCAATGCTTACGAATTCAGGTTTTGCAATCGGTGCAGCCGCACGCGCGGCGCGGCTCAACGCCAAGTACTCGGAAGGCGAGATCATCGAGCCGAGAACGTATAACGTCATTTTGACCGCCGTTGTACTGTGGGGACTGCTCGTAAACGTGCTGCTCTGTGCATTCGTAGGCGATGTTTCGAGTATCATCAGCCCGGTCGCCTTCATCATCATCTACTTTGTGTCGAGCATTGCGGGCATCATTATCGCCGGCAAATCGAAAAAACCGCTGATCAGTTTTCTCGGTTACAATATGATCGTGATACCGATGGGCCTTTTGATCTCAACGCTCGTTGCGGAATATCTTGACGGGGATCCCTCCATCGTCACGAACACTTTCCTCTACACGATGATTATAGGAGCAGTGATGACCGGGGCGGCGATCAGTTTCCCGAAGTTCTTCGCAAAGCTCGGCAGAGTGCTTTTGCTCTCACTCGGAGCGTCACTGATCCTCGGCGTGGTTTTGATGCTGACGGGCTGGGATACGATTATCTACGATATTGTTGTTGCGGGCATTTTCAGCTTATACATCGGCTACGATATCTACCGTTCGCAGCAGTTCGAGAAAACCGTGGATAACGCGGTGGACTGTGCGGTGGATATCTATCTGGATCTCGCCAATCTGTTTATCCGCCTCCTTATGATCCTTGCAAAATCGAAGAGGGACGATTGATCGGCTTTATCGGCGGGAATCGTTCGAAATAACACAGAGAAACAAAGGACCGCTTCCGTTTGGAAGCGGTCCTTATTGAATGCTTTATGAAGGAAACGATTATTCGTCCTCTTCGTCTTCTTTCTTGGCGTTCTCGATGATCTTCTTCGCGATGCCTGCGGGAACGTCTTCGTAGCGGACGAACTCGCTCGTGAAGGAGCCGCGGCCCTGCGTCATGGAGCGCAGGTCGGTCGCATAGCGGAACATTTCGGAAAGAGGAGCTTCGGCAACGATCATGGTGCCTTCGTCGGTCTGCTCGCTGCCGAGAGTACGTCCGCGGCGGCCGCTCATGTCGCCCATAACAGCGCCCATGTATTCGTTGGGAACGGTGATCTTGTACTGATAGATGGGCTCGATAAGGACCGGGTTAGCCTTGGCGCATGCGGCCTTGTAGGAAAGCCTTGCAGCGCTCTTGAACGCAACTTCCTTGGAGTCAACGGGATGATACTTGCCATCGTAAAGCGTCGCCTTGATGCCGACCATCGGGTAACCGGCAAGAACGCCGTGGACCATCGCTTCGCGGAGACCCTTTTCAACAGCGGGGATAAATTCCTTCGGAACTACGCCGCCGACGATCGCGTTGACGAATTCGAACTCACCGGTGGGGGAGGGCTCGAAGCGCATCTGAACAACGCCGAACTGACCTGCGCCGCCGCTCTGCTTCTTATGCTTACCTTCGGCTTCCGCCATCGCGCGAATGGTCTCACGGTAGGGGATGCGGGGGTCTGCGAGCTGAGCTTCGACCTTGAACTTGTTCTTCAGCTTTGCGCAGATAACATCGATATGCATTTCGCCGAGACCCTTGATGAGGACGTCGCCGGTTTCCGCGTTCTTCTCGATCTGCATGGTCGGATCTTCTTCGGTGAGACGGGTGATGCCCTGGATGACCTTATCCTCTTCACCCTGCTTCTTTGCGGTGACCGCGCGGGAGATGCAGGGCTCGGGGAATGCGATGGGAGCGAACTTGACGGGATCTGCAGCATCGCAGAGGGTGTCGCCGGTGCCGGTGAACTGAAGCTTCGCCATCGCGCCGATGTCGCCCGCAACGAGCTTGTCGACGGTGATGAGGTTCTTACCGCGCATCATGTAAACGGTACCGGATTTTTCTGCCTTCTCGGCGTTCGGATTGTATGCGCCGAAGGAAGCGTCGATGGATCCGGCAAAAATCTTCATGATGGAGATCTTACCAACGAAGGGGTCGGCAACGGTCTTCATGACCTGAGCTGCGAACTTGCCGTCCGCCTTTATCTCGACGGGCTCACCGGTGCGGGCATTGACGGCGGGACGAGCCTTCGCCATGTCGGCGGAAGGCAGGTACTTGATAATGTCGTTCATCAGGGTGACAACACCGACGTTCGGCAGAGCGGAAACGCAGCAGACGGGAGTGACGGTGGCTTCTGCAATACCGAGAGCGAGGCCGCGGATGATCTCCTCCTGGCTGAGCTCCATGGTGTCGAGGTAAGTCATCATCAGTTCCTCGTCGCCTTCTGCAGCAGCTTCCATAAGAGCTTCGCGAAGCTCTTCGGCGCGTGCGGTGAGGTTGGCGGGAATGTCGATTTCCTTCTCGTTCTTGCCGTCGAATTTCTTAGCGGTCATGGTGGTGAGGTCGACATAACCGATGTATGCACCCTTATCCATGATGGGGAGCTGGATCGGGACGCAGGTGACGCCGAACTTTTCGTGGAGCGCTTCAACGGTCTTGTCGAAGTTGGCGTTCTCACGGTCCATATTGTTGATAACGAGCATGTGCGGCATCTTTGCCTTCTTGCACATGGTCATTGCTTTCTCAGTGCCGACAACGGGGCCGGAAACCGCGCTGCAAACAATCAGTGCGGAATCGGCAAGCGCCATCGCTTCATAAACTTCACCGTAGAAATCGAAGAAGCCGGGAGCGTCGATCAGATTGACCTTGGTCCCGTTCCACTCGAAGGGAGCGACAGCGGTGCTGATGGAGATGTGACGCTTGGTCTCCTCGGGATCGTAGTCGGAAACGGTGGAACCGTCGTCGACCTTGCCCATGCGGTCGAGAAGCCCTGCGTTAAAGAGCATTGCCTCTGTCAAAGTGGTTTTGCCTTCGCCGCCATGGCCGAGGATGGCAACGTTGCGGATGCTGTCTGCGGTGTAAATCTTCATATTTCGGTTTATCCCCTCTCGTGGTAATAAAATAGTATCAATTCAATGCGCACAAACTCGCGCACACTAACCATCATTTTAACATAAATGCCGCTGAAAGGCAATAGTTGAATCGGAAAAAACTACGTCAATTTCAATATATTTGTTTGAAAAACGGCGCTGAACGGTTGTACCGTCCGGCGCCGCAGATTTGATTGGATGATAGAGGCTAAGTACTTATGCCTGCATATCGCGGATCCTCGCATTCAGCTTTTCAAGCATCTCCTGCGCGTTCGCGAGCTTGGCGCGCTCTTCTTCGACGACCTTCTCGGGCGCTTTCGCCATGAAGCCCTGATTGCTGAGCTTTCCATTCGCGCGGGCAACTTCGCCCTCCCAGCGCTTGCGCTCCTTCTCAAGGCGTTCGAGCTCTTTTGCGATATCGATAAGCTCATTCATCGGAATGCATGCTTCGCCGATCTTCGAAACGACGGAGACTGCGTTCCGGTCGATGCCTTCGCGGCTAAAGCAGACGTCGACGGTGCTCGCGCCTGCAAGCTTGTTGAGATACGGCGCTGCTTCGCGGCAGACTGACTCATTTTCGAGCGTCGTAACAACGAAGGTATGCGCACGGCGGGACGGGGGAACGTTCATCTCCGCGCGGATATTGCGGATCTGGCGAACCATGTCCATGAGCGAATCCATTGCGTCCGCTTCGGCAGCGAAACTGTATTTCCCGTTGATCTTCGGCCAGGCGGAGAGCATGATCGTCTTTTCGCTGTTCGGCAGCCTTGTATAGATATCCTCCGTGATGAACGGCATGAACGGATGCAGCAGTTTCAGGCTTTCGCCGAGAACGTGCACGAGCACGGAACGGACGTTCGCCTTTGCCTTTTCGTCTTCACCATAGAGACGGGGTTTCGCCATCTCGATGTACCAATCGCAGAATTCGGTCCAGATAAAACTGTAGATACGGTCGACAGCGAGGTTGAGATCAAAGGAATCGAGGTTCGCCGTAACATCGCGGATAACGTCGTTAAGGCGCTGCAGGATCCATTTGTCAGCAATGTCGAGCATCGAATCATCGATCGGTCCGATATCGCCTTCACCGAGATTCATCATCACGAAGCGGGAGGCGTTATAGACCTTGTTGCAGAAATTCCTCGCAGCTTCGACCTTTTTGGGGATGTAGCGAAGGTCGGTACCTGCGGAGGTACCGCTCGTGAGACTGAAACGGAGCGAGTCGGCGCCGTATTCTTTGATGACTTCGAGCGGATCGATACCGTTTCCGAGGGATTTACTCATCTTCCTGCCGAGCTCGTCACGCACCATGCCGTGCAGATAAACCGTATGGAACGGAATGTCGTCCATCGCGTACAGGCCGAACATGATCATGCGGGCGATCCAGAAGAAGATCAGGTCATAGCCGGTGGAAAGCACGTTCGTCGGGTAATAATACTTGAGCTCCTCGGTCTTTTCGGGCCAGCCGAGGGTGGAGAAGGGCCACATGCCGCTCGAGAACCAGGTGTCGAGCACGTCCTCATCCTGCCTGAGCTTGCCGCCGCATTTCGGGCAGCGGTCCGGCGCGGTCTCTTCAACAATCGTTTCGCCGCAGTCGTCGCAGTACCAGGCGGGGATGCGGTGGCCCCACCAGAGCTGGCGCGAGATGCACCAGTCGCGGATGTTGCGCATCCAGTTATAGTAGGTCTGAACGTATCTTTCCGGAACGAACTTGATGCGTCCGTCTTCGACGGCCCTGAGAGCGGGTTCCGCGAGGCTCTTGATCGCGACGAACCACTGCTTGCTGACCATAGGTTCGATCGTCGTATGGCAGCGGTAGCAGGTGCCGACGTTGTGGGCGTAGGGCTCGATCTTTACAAGCGCGCCGCATGCCTTAAGATCATCGACGAAAACCTTGCGGCATTCCGTCGTTGTGAGACCGGCGTACTTCCCGCCGAGTTCGTTGATATGACCGTCCTCGGTGAAGACGCACATCTGCGGCAGATTGCAGCGAAGGCCGACCTCAAAGTCGTTCGGGTCGTGGCTCGGCGTGATCTTAACGGCGCCGGTGCCGAAATCCATCTCGACGTATTCATCGGCAACGATCGGGATCTCGCGTCCGACGATCGGCACGACAACGGTCTTGCCGACGATATCCTTATAGCGCGGGTCGTTCGGGTTGACGGCGATACCGGTATCGCCCAGAATCGTTTCCGGACGGGTCGTCGCGCAGATTATCGAATAGCTCTTGTCCGGCGCGTCGTAGCGGACGTGCCAGAGGTTGCTGGGCTGCTCTTCGAATTCGACCTCCGCGTTGGAAAGCGCGGTCTTGCAGCAGGGACACCAGTTGACGATGCGGTCGCCGCGGTAGATGAGGCCTTTTTTATAAAGGTCGACGAAGACCTTGATGACGGCACGGCTGCAGCCCTCGTCCATCGTGAAGCGCTCGCGCTCCCAATCGCAGGACGAACCGAGCTTGCGGAGTTGGGAAACGATCTTTCCGCCGTACTCGTTCTTCCATGCCCAGGCATACTCCATGAACTTGTCGTGACCGATATCCTTCTTTGTGATGCCCTGTTCGGCAAGTTTCTGAACGACCTTGACTTCCGTCGCAATGGAAGCATGGTCGGTGCCGGGCAGCCAAAGGGTTTCGAAGCCGCTCATACGCTTGTAGCGGATGAGGATGTCCTGCAGCGTGTTGTCAAGAGCGTGACCGATATGCAGCTGCGCTGTGACGTTCGGCGGGGGAATGACGATGCAGTAGGGCGGCTTGTCGGGATTCGGTTCGGAATGAAAATAGCCGTTCTGCTCCCATTCCCTGTAGATGCGGTCCTCAACAGTCGAAGGATCGTAGGTTTTCGGCATCTCGTTAATATCGTTCTGCTTATCGCATTGTTCACACATGGGTTTTGTACCTCCAAAACAAATTATCGCACCTTCTCATCTCCAAAGGACGAGAGGTGCGCTCGCGGTACCACCTTTGTTGGACGGGCATTGAAAGCCGTCCCACTCTTTTTGCCGTAACGAGGCAAGTACGCCCGGGTTGCAACCCCCGGGAGCTCGGAAGCGACGTTCGCCTGATCCTTTGCAAACCGCCCTTGCAGCCGGTGGAGCGGTCTCTCTGATGCGGGAAGCAGGTTACTCCTCTTCGTCAACGCTTTATTAAACTGTTGCTATTCTATTGCAGAACATTCTATTTGTCAAGTACATTTTTTGAAATAAGAAAGCCCGCTTTAAATGCGGGCTTGGCTTAAAGTTTTGTTTATTCGCCGAAGAGCGTTCCAAGCATATGCTCGTGGCCTTCTTTGGACCCTGTGCGATAGGCAAGCATTGCGCGATCGACGATCTCCCCCCAACTTACGGGGATAGTCTCGCATGCTTTGCGTCCGACTTCCGCAATCTTTCCGTCGGAGAAAATGGCGCGGATCTTATCTGCCATCTTTCCTGCGTCGGGTTCTTCCGTGAATCCGTTCACACCGTCTTCAACGATCTCCGCAGAGTTGGAACCCTTGGAGAGAAGCGCGGGTGTTGACGCCATAGCGGCTTCGCGCAG
>JAEEGL012997354.1_pt1 | contig 19415 bp, 12 predicted proteins | sample 9134231 | NCBI WGS metagenome assembly JAEEGL01 (sample SAMN16246548, study PRJNA631951) | gut metagenome | biome: gut microbiome; feature: rumen; material: fiber-attached | host: Bos | place: Iran: Karaj | collected 2018-10
ACCTGCGCCAAGCGGGCGGGACTTTCCACCGCCGCGGTATTCTGGCCCTGCACCGGCAATCACCCCGATATAGATTATCTGATAGACGAATACTGGTCGCAGGGCGAGGGAGATACGAGAAGGGCGGCTTTCCGCCGCTCCGGTTCTTCCGAAGAGGTCATGAAGATCGTCGATAAGTACGTCGACGGTTTCAGAGAACGTTATCATCCCGGCGCCGACGTGTTCGTGATCAGATGCGCCGCGGATATCATCAGGGAATTCAAGCCCGATCTCATCATGATCCACCCGGCGAATATCGACGGCTACCGCCACGGCAACGGTCTTTTCAATGAAAAGGTAAACGAAGGCGTACGCGAAACGGACGAATGGCTCGGCATCATCTGCCGCGCCGCCGAAGAAGCCGGAACGCTTGATCATACGAGTATAGTTCTTCTGTCCGATCACGGTCAGCTCGGAATAAAACGCGCGATAAATCTCAACGTTCTGCTCGCGGACGCAGGGTTCATAACCGTCGAAAACGGCAAAATGACGGCCTGCAAAGCGTTTTGCCGCTCGTGCGGCATGATGGCGCAGTGCTACGTTTTCGACAGATCCTGCAAAGACGAGGTGCGCGCGTATCTCGATCACCTCTGCGAAGAGGGTATCTACGGCATATCGGAGGTCATGACTGAAGAGGAGTGCAGAGCAAAGCACAGACTCGGCGGCGATTTCGATTTCGCGCTCGAGACCGACGGCTACACAACGTTCGGCGAAGCCGTTACAAGGCCGCTCGTCGCAAATCTCTCAAACTCGGATTACCGCCTCGGCAGGGCGACTCACGGCTATCTGCCCGACAAAGGACCTCAGCCGGTCTTCTACGCAAAAGGTCCCGCTTTCAGAAACGGGGCGGAGCTGCAGAGATGCAATACCGTTGACGAAGCGCCGACGTTTGCGAGAGCGCTCGGCTTCGATATGAAGGATACGGACGGAAGAGTGCTGAACGAACTGCTTATATGAGTCGGAAACACTAAATCGCAGAAGGCGCCGCGCTCGGGGAGCCCCCGCCCTCCTGTCTCCCCAAACCCCTCTGCCTCCCCCCGTTCCTCGATCTGAAGATCGAGGGGGCGCGGCGATATACCGCAATTCTTGCGGTGCGATATATTTGCTAACGCAAATGCGATATAGTCGGCTTTCGCCGTCTGCGATATGCGCTTCGCGCGTGATATGTGCCTTACGGCAGTCTCGGATATATGAGTCCGGTAGATCACCGGCTCGCGCACAGCACTAGCTGATAACACCGCCAAAAAAGGGAAGTGTGAAGTCTTCTTCAGCCGGTAAAGACAGCAAGTTTCACACAAGTCGGTAATGCATACGGTTGCTGTGTTACCCTCTTACAAAAAAGCAACCAATCCAAATCTTCCCATACCTTGAGTACAAATCCTTTAGAGGAAGATCTGCCAGGATCATGTACTTTTCATATCCGGTATAACCCGGGTATTCATTAGCAAGCGAAATCACCCTACAGTCTTTTTTAAAATCTATACAAATCATAGATTCAACACCTAAACTTTCTTTTTCCATCTTAAGAATCTCCTTTTAATTTAATATTGAGAAAAAACAGTATGTTTTAGTTATTAACATCACGGATATCTTGAAATACAACTTTGCCATTCATTTACAAACATAAAAAATCCTTTCCTGAACAGCAGGAAAGGATTTAATTATGAATATGAAAACAAAAAGCGCTGCGAGTGATTAAAAATATAATTTTATCCGTAATCACATTGAAATATGCAGCGCGGTTATAAAACTCCAGAAAACAATCCTTTCTGGGTGCTCAGCAATGTGTTATTCTTTAATCGTCGCTTTATGAAATCAGATGTGTAATTAATTTACAAATTATTAGTCACTATTACCAATTTTTTCACTTTTTCTATTGACTTATAACTCTAATAATGCTAATATATTTAAAAAAGGAGGGTGTAATATGAAAAGATTGAATATAGTGTTAACAACTATTGTACTGTTAAGCGTAATGGTGCTATGCTTATTATTAAGTTGCTCTAGCAAAATTGAACCAGTTGAAACTGATGTAAAAACAAAAGCGATTACAGAGCAGCCGATGACTACAGAAAACGAGACTGACAATCACTATATCGTTAACGGCGATCAATTCGAATACACGATAAACGACGACGGCACTTTGACGCTCACTAAATACAAAGGCACCGATACCGATATTGTTTTTCCGTCCGCGATTGACGGCAAAACCGTCAGCACAATAGGAGACAGGATTTTTTCGTTAAATCAAAATATTGTTTCGATAGATATGCCGGATACTATTTTAAAAATCGGAACGTCTGCATTCAGGGGTTGCACCAAACTTGCCAACATCAAATTTAGTAAAAACCTTGAAATTATCGGGCAAACCTCTTTCTCCCTCTGCTCTTCTTTAACTGAATTGATTATCCCTGATTCCGTCGTTACGATCGGTGAAGGAGCTTTTGAAAATTGCCGTTCGTTGCTAAAAGTAACGCTTAATGAAGGACTTACGGAATTAGGTTCATTCAATGATTGCAAATCTCTTGAAGAAATAAATATTCCGAATACCGTCGGATATATAGGCAACGCAACTTTTCAGAACTGTCAGGCTTTAAAATCTATTCACATTCCGTCATCATGTAAGTATATAGGAGAGAATGCGTTTTATCATTCCGGTTTAGAGAACGTTGATTTGGATGAAGGTATTGAGAAAATACTATATGGCGCATTCGCATCTACAAACCTTAAAACAGTTACGATTCCGGGAAGTGTAAAAAAGATAGAATCTACCGCGTTCAGTTCATGCAAAGACTTGACTGAAATAATGCTGAATAAAGGCATTGAAGAGATACAGTATAACGCATTCGGAGAAACTGCAATAAAAGAGATTGTCTTGCCTGAATCGTTACAAAAGCTGGATGAAATGGCGTTTGCCGGGTGCCTCGCCCTCAAACGCGTCAAATTCGAGGGTAACGCGCCTGAACTAACAATCGATGCCGGCATTCAGGTCGGTGATATAAACTATAAAATCCTGTATCACGAAAATGCGACGGGTTTCAACTCAGAAAAATATAATAATTATCAAAAAGAAATATGGTAATATTATTTGTTTTATAAAGATAATATTGCATCTTTGCATATGATTGAAAAATCTTACCATTTAGCATAGGCGTTTTTTCGAAATATAAACTTATATTTCATTTTAATAATCTAATAAATCTGAAGAATATGTATTTATGTAAGAGACTATTATAACACTAGAATTACAATTATCATAAAAAAGAGTGCGCATACACAGCGCACCCTTAATGATTAGAAATAATATGAAATAAAACCAAATTCGATCTTTACTCTATCTTGTCGTTTGAATAATCTGAAAATGAACTATGTATTATCAAATGTTCTTCGACAGACGAATCAAACACATATACCGTTTCATTTGTTTCTGCGTTTATTAAAATAAACTTGTACGTTATATCATTCGTCGTAACTCTGGTAAACATCTGCCCGAGAACGATGTTCTTCATAAAATTCAACGGCCACCTGTTAACATAACCGGACATATCCTTTTCATATGCCCTCATAATTACTGTTTTATAATCTTTTGATATCTCAAGCGGAAAACCTTCATCGATGTAGTAGTCAAAGAAAGTTTCCACTCTGGATCTCAGATAATCAATATCTTTTTTTGATAAAGAAAACACGAGATCGCCTTCGGAAGATAAATATGCATGTTTTTGTATAAGTTCAAATCCTTCTGAAACATTACTGTAATCTCTGTGCATAAACTCTTCCGGTGTTGCAGAGAAAGCCTGCATCGACAGCTTGCTATTCAAAACAAATATTTTTCTGCCAAACAGAACAATGACAACACTGGTAATGGCTAAACATACACACAAAATGCAGACAGATATTAAAGCCGTTTTCTTTGTTTTACTCATAACACAATCCTCCAAACATTTACTGAATATAGTTTACATTTTTCACTGATTATTTAAATTAAAATCAAGTAAACAACGGCGGTTTTATTATGTTCAGTTTTCTTCCGGTTTTTCCGTCTCTGCTTTTTGCTCCGACAAAAGTATTTCGAGCATAACCGTGTTGGCGTACGCGTCGGCGGCGCTTTTGAGCGTGAGCGGTATCCCATCCGAGCGTATCTCCGACGGCTCGCCCGACAGGGTGGCGCATACGTAGCCGAAAGCGTTTTCAAGCCCTATGCGGAAAGCGCTGTATATCTCTTCTACGGTCATATCCTTCTGAAGCGCGGAAAACAGCCCGCCGATCTGATTGATCGAAAGCACGCGCTTGAAAACGAATATCATCATGAAGTACGACAGATGCTCTCTGTCGTATTTTTTCTTTTTCGGGGGCGGCACGACCTTCGCCTTGACGTAATTGTTTATCATCGAAGCTGTCGTAACGTCTTCCGGAGTATCGGCAAAGCTGCCGAAATATTTGCCGATAAGCGACAGCACCTGGTCCATATAAAGATCGATGTCCGGCAGCTGTTCCCACAGCGGCAGACGGAATTTTTTCAGTTCTTCTGCGGTTATCATAACGAAATACCTCATTTGTTTTGTTCATACACATTTTATCATAAAAAAATTGATTTGTCAAGAGGCAAAAAAACTCTTGACATCGTGAAAACAATGTGATATAATAGTATTGAAAACCAGATATAACAATGCAAACAACCCCATAAAATCATACGGACAAGGAGGAAACGTCAATGGGAAGGCAATTTAAGATCAGCATTTACGGTGATTCGGTGCTGAAAGGCATAATGTACGATACGGAGAAGGGCAAATACGTCCCCGGTCACGGTACCGCCGCGGAGGCGCTTGCGGAGCTGTTCGGTCTGACGATCAACAATTATTCAAAATTCGGAGCGACCGTCAACGAAATAAGAAAACTGATCGAATCCGATCTTGATAAAGGTTACGACTGCGACTGCGCCGTGATCGAGCTCGGCGGCAACGACTGCGATCACGACTGGGCGGCGATATCGAAAGACCCCGACGGCATGCATTACCCGAAGGTAAAAGCCGACGAATACGAGAGAAAACTTACAAAGCTCGTAGAGTTTTTGAAGAGCAAAAACGTGATACCGGTACTGACGACCGTTCCGCCGGTCGATCCCGACAGATATCTCGATCACGTGTGCAGAAAAGGTCTGAATAAAGAAAACATACTGAAATGGCTCGGCGGGACTTCTCAAACCATATCGCACGTGCAGGAGCTTTACTCCGCCATAAACTGCCGCGTCGCGAAGAATACCGGCGTTATGATCTGCGACTGCCGCGCCCCGTTTCTGCAGAGAAGATGTTACAAAAAACTGATGTGCGAAGACGGTATACACCCGAGCAAAAAAGGTCAGATGCTCATAACCGATACGTTTTATCGCTTTATCGGAGAGAATATCAAAAACCGCCCGGATCTATTCGTGACGGCGTGACCGTTTTTTTGTCGGAAAACGCCTTGACAACGGAAAAAACAATGATATAATATAATCGAATATCATTGTTAACGGTGATCGGTATGACCTGCATCGAGTTTTTCGACAATAACGCCATAGAGAATATTTTTACCTGCCTTGCGCTCAAGCCTGACAGAGTGATACTTATGGGCGGCGACGAAGAGCTGCTTTTGAAACACGCTCAAAGATACAAAGCGTTCACTGACGAAAAAGGTATGAACGTTGAATTCGCGTATAGCCTCATAGAGCGTAACGACGTTGACGAGATAGTTGACGTGCTTGCCGACATAGTAAATACGTACGATGAATGCGTAATAGATCTCACCGGCGGCGGCGAGCTGTATCTTGCGGCCGCCGGCGTGATACGCGAACGTTTTTCGTTCAGGGATATACAGATGCACCACGTCGATTATATAAGTCGCACGTCCGAAGACGTCGACGGAGACGGTTGCTCGGTGACGCCGGACGTTATGCCGAAGCTTTCCGTCGAAGACTGTATAAAACTGTACGGCGGAAAAGTCGTAAGCACCGGCGAAACGCTGTTCAGGATCGGTACCGATCTCGTCGGCGACGTGAACGCTCTCTGGGATATCTGCCGTAAAGATCCGTATGCATGGAACAAAATGACGCATATCACGTCAGCCGGCAAAACGGACGAGAGAGATCCGTTAAGAATGCATTACGAAGGCAACACGATAAAAAACAAATGCGCCGCCGAGAATATAGAATACGGAGAATTCCAAAGATTTTTAAGCAGACTTAGAACGGCAAAAATGATCCGGACGAGCTTCGATGCGTCGGGATACCATATAGCTTTCAAAAACGACGTCGTCATGAACTGCCTCACGGTCAGCGGCAGGACGTTCGAACTGCAGATCTATAACGCCGCGCGGAACTACATAGTCGACGGCGACCTGTTCTATAACGACGTGGTGAACGGAATCGTTATGAAATGGGACGACGCTCTGCCCGCCACCCCCGATCCGATGAACGAAATAGACGTCATGATGATCAAAGGCACGGTGCCGGTCTTCGTATCGTGCAAAAACGGCCAGTGCGGATCGGATGAGCTTTATAAGCTCAATACCGTGGCGATGAGGTTCGGCGGCAAATATTCGCGTAAGGTACTCGCGCTCTCAAATCCCGCGTCGGGCAATATCGACTCTCTGATAAGACAGAGAGCCGATGAAATGGGCATACTGCTTTTCGAAAATATGCGCCGTCTGGATTATAAAGGCATCGAAGAAGAGGTCGGAAAATTCTGGGACGACGGAAACGGCTGTTCGTTATAAGCGGCGGACAGCCTTTTTTTCCTTAAAAAACGCATGGGTATTGACATCGGCTAATAAATGATATATAATAAATAAAATTCCCGAAGGAGAAAGCTTATGAACATCAGAAACGACAAGCTGCTCGACGCCATAGTCAATCACGCCAAAAAGATCGGCGGCAGTCAGTCTCTTACGATAGATAAATACATATTATCGGTCATCGAAACGCTCGAGGGCAAAAACCCCGGCGCCAGCCTCGCCGACGGCAAAAGAGAGGCGCTTGACGGCATAATCTGCCGTTATCTGCCTGTTTCGGAGCTCGGTATCGACGCGATAACCGAAAAGCTGAAGGACCGTATAAAGACCAGAAGTTCTTATATGGACAGCGTCAGCATGACGAAATACATATATAAGGCGCAGGAGAGGGCTCAGAAACAGGGACTATCAGAGCTGCCGCCCGAGATACTGCTTGAATGCATACTCGATTCCGAGCAGGATCTTATCAAGGCGTTCGGTAAAAACGCTGCAAAGCCGGAAGAACCCGAGCAGAACGCCAAAGACGAGCCCGAAGCGCCGGCCGAAACACAGCCCGAAGAGCAGACGCCGTCAGACCCGAAAAGCGCGATATCGGCGCTCACCGCAAGAGTAAAGGCTCTGCACGATTCGCTGAAAAAGGCGGTTTTCGGGCAGGACAACGCGGTCAGCACCTTCACGACCGGATTTTTCCAGGCGGAGATCCTCTCCATGACCGACAAGTCGAGAACGAGGCCGAGAGCCACGTTTCTGTTCGCAGGCCCTCCCGGCGTAGGCAAAACGTTCCTCGCAAAGACCGCCGCAAAAGAGCTCGGTCTGCCGTTCAAGTGCTTCGATATGAGCGAATACAGCGACCATCAGTCGGCGGTCGAATTCATAGGCAGCGACGCGGTGTTCCAGGGCTCCAAATCCGGTAATTTCACCGAATACGTAAGCAAATATCCGAAGTCGGTGATACTTTTCGACGAGATCGAAAAGGCTCATCTCAACATAATACATCTGTTTCTGCAGATACTCGATTCCGGTACGATAAGAGACAGCAAGACCGATAAGGATATATCGCTTGCCGGTACGATACTCATATTCACTACGAACACGGGCAGGGAACTGTACGAAAAATCAGACATAAGCGACTTTTCCGGCGTTTCGCGCAAGGTGATACTCAAAGCGATACAGAAAGACAAAAACCCGATGACCGGAGAACCGTTCTTCCCGGAAGCGATACTTTCGCGATTCGCGTCGGGCAACGTCGTGATGTTCAACAATCTCACCGCGGCGGATCTGCGCAGAATAGCGAAGAACGAAGTGACGCGCCGTATCGAAGGCTTTGAGAAGGAGATAAAGATCGACGTCAATATATCCGAAGACGTGTTCACTTCCATTCTGTTCTCTGAAGGAGGCACGGCTGACGCGAGAGCGATCAAAAGCAGAGCGGAAATGTTCTTCGACAGCGAGATCTACGAGCTTTTCCGTCTGCTCGAAACGGAAGAATCCGAGACGAAGATCGGCGATCTCGAGAGAATAAACATAACGGCGGACATACCCGAAACGAACGGCGACGTATATCCTCTGTTTTACGACAGAGAAGACAGACACGTCGTACTGTTCGCCGGTGCGGACACGGCAAAGCTCTGCAAAGAAAAATGCGGTATAGCGGAATACAGCTGCTTCGACAGCAAAGACGGGGCGAAAAAATATCTGCTCGGCGGCGGCGAGGTCAGTTTTGTGCTGATAGATCTGTCGTGCGGGCAGAGAGGAGAGAGCAGGTACCTGAATATAGAAGACGTCGATTCCGAAGCAAGAGACTTCTTCACGTATCTGCGCGCTTCGCATAACACGCTGCCCGTATACATCCTGCAGACTGTCAGAAAGCTCAAAGACGAAGAGAAATTCTCGCTTCTGCGCCAGGGCGTCAGGGGCTTCCTCGAATTTGAAGACGACGATCTGATAACAAAGATCGGCGAGATCTGCGAGAGCATACATCAGCAGAACAGCATGAACAAACTCGCGAAAGCGAACAAGCTCGTCTCGTATCAGACGGCGCAGACGACCGAAGACGGCGGCAAAGCGGCGAATATAGTTTTATTCGACTTTTCGCTCGGCGTCGCGCTCGACGCGGAGGATTCAAGAAGCGTTCTGAGCGGCGTTTCAAAACCGAACGTGCATTTCAGCGACGTGATCGGCGCGGAAGAAGCGAAAAAAGAACTGCTTTATTTCGTCGATTATCTCAAAAATCCGAGAAAGTATCTCAGCACGGGCGTGAGCGCCCCTAAGGGAGTACTGCTTTACGGCCCTCCCGGCACAGGCAAAACGATGCTTGCGAAAGCCATGGCGAGCGAGTCCGACGTTACGTTCCTCGCAAGCGAGGGCAACGCGTTCCGCAAGATGTATATAGGTCAGGGCAAAGACGCCGTAGGCGATCTGTTCAGAGTCGCCCGCAAATACGCGCCGTCCATAATTTTCATAGACGAGATAGACGCGATAGGCAGAGCGAGAGGGATGGACAGCGGCAGCGGCGCCGACGAGATCGACGCCACGCTGACGAAGTTTTTGGCTGAAATGGACGGTTTCAAAAACGACGTTACCAAACCCGTATTCGTGCTCGCCGCAACGAATTACGACGTCAACGCCGAAAGCGGACGGATGCTCGACCCGGCGCTTTTACGCCGCTTCGACAGACGGATCATGATAGATCTGCCGACGAAAGAAGAGCGTCTGCGCTTTATAGAAATGAAACTCAAAAAGAACGCTGCGTTCAACGTTTCCGATATGATGAAAGAGAATATCGCGGTGCGTTCGACCGGCATGAGCCTCGCTTCGCTCGATTCGATCATGGAACTCGCGCTGCGCACGGCGATAAGAGACGGCAGCTTCAACGTGACCGACGAGATCATAGAAGAGGCGTTCGAGACGTTCAATAACGGCGAAGTCAAAAAGTGGAACAAAGAACAGCTTCTGCGCGTGGCGCGCCACGAAGCGGGTCATACGCTTCTGTATTACGCCTCGGGCGAGACTCCGTCTTACGTGACGATAGTCGCAAGATCCGATCACGGCGGCTATATGCAGCACGGCGACAGCGAGGGCAAGGCGATATATACGAAAGATGAGCTTTTGTCAAGGATCCGTACCGCGCTCGGCGGCAGAGCTTCCGAGATCGTTTATTACGGTGAATCTGACGGCGTTTCCACCGGCGCGAGCGGCGACCTTGAAAACGCCACGAATATCGCGTACGGAATGATCTGCTCATACGGGATGGACAGCGGCTTCGGCCTCGTATCGCTCAGCAGAAGAACGGTCGAGAGCGGCCCGCTCTCCGAAACCGTCGTCGGCGCCGTGAACGGTATACTCGGTACGGAAATGAAAAAAGCGGTAAAGATCATATCCGACAACCGCGCCGCGGTCGACGCGCTCGTCGACCGGCTGCTTCAGAAAGACCATCTTACCGGCGAAGAAATAAAAGCCGTTTTCTCGGCGTATAATATCATAACCTGAAAAACGTTTGGAGGTAATCATGTATAAACCCGAACCTGTAAATACCGACGGAATCGAGCTCAGCGACGAACTCAAAGCCCTGGGCGAGGTCCTCGCCGAACACGTACACGACGTCTGGGCGGTTGGAAGGATCAATTCCGGCTGGACATACGGTGAAAAACGCGACGACGACAAAAAACAGACGCCCTGCCTCGTGCCGTACGGCGATCTGCCCGAATCGGAAAAGGAGTACGACAGAAACACGGCGTACGGTACGCTCAAACTGCTCGTCGCCCTCGGATACAGGATCACAAAATAACAAAAGGGGGTTTTTAAACGACCCCTGTAAGCGCAGCCGACTGAAGGAGTCAGGCTTCCTTATAATGAAATACGCCGCAAAGCGGCGCATGAATTGTTCCGAAAGAACGTGAATTGAACTTCGTTCATGAATTGCTCTGACGAGCATTAAACGGGCTGACGCAAATGCGTCAGCCCGTTTGACTCAGAATCCTATCACGATGCCGAGGATTATGAATCCGATGACGAGCGCGAGGTTCAGTAAGAACAGAGGCACGCTCTTTTTGACCCATTTGAAATAGTCGAGCTCTATCATCGAAAGCGAGATCAGAAGCACGGGCGAGGTGGGGAATAAAACGTTCGTATAACCGTCGGCGAAAGTGTAGAGAAGGACCGACATTTGCTTCGTAAGCCCCACGCTCACGACCGATAGTATGCCCATCACGAGCACGGCTTTTGCGGTCGAGGACGATATGAAGAATTCAAGCACGAGCACTATCGCGTATATAACGAGCGCCACGACGAAAATGTTTTTGCCCTCGGCAAACGTGTTTATGCCGTGTATGATCGTGGGCATTATCGAGCCTTCGTCGAATATGTACTTAATCGAGGATGCGAGAGCTATGAAAACGAGCGTCGGCAGAGCGCCGAGCAGACCTTTAAGAAAGCTCCCGAACACCGCTTTGGCGTTCTTCATGCAGATCAGGCCCGCGACAATGCCGAAGATCAGAAAGTACGCAAGCAGTATAACGACCGTGTAGCTGCGCAGCGCCGGGACCGACGAAGCGACTATTATAAGAACGAGGCTCACGAGCAGGAATACCGTGTAAACGGTCTTCGTTTTTTTCGCGCCGGGCGTATCGTTCACAACGCCGTTTTCGGTCACGTTCTGTCTCAGTTTTTCGTCGTGAGCGTAAGTCAGACTCGCGGTCGGATCTTTTTTTATTTTGCGGATATATAAGAAGATGAATCCGAGCAGTAAAAGGAACATCACGGCGAATATGATTATCCTGTACCAGATATGTTCCATCGGGTTGGTCTTGATTATCTCCGAAGCGAGTATCACGGTGAACGGGTTCGTTATCGCGCTCGCAAAGCCGAAGCCGCAGGCGATTATGCTTATCAGAAATCCCGTGAAAGAGTCGAAGCCTATCAGCACGCACAGCGCCGTTACGATAGGCAGCATCGTGAGCATCTCTTCGAACAGACCGAGAAACGCGCCGAAGCACATGAATACGAAAGCCACCGCGACGATAAGCAGATTCTTTCTGTTTTTGAACCGCTCCGAGACCGATCCGATCAGCACGTTTATGCCTCCGGCGTCGTTCATCACCTGAAACGCCGCCGAGATGACGAGCAGAAACAGCGAGAGCATTATCAGGGTGATACCGTCGCCGGACGCGAAAACGAGTACCGGCGCGAATATCCCCTTTATTATGCTTATGCCGGAGCTGCCCTCGACGCGCTGATAGTCGAGATAATCGACCGTACCGTCTTCAAGCGTTCCGAACCGCCCCTGCGGTATGACGTAAGTCATCACTATAGCCGCGATCATCAGCGCGAGCAGCAGAACGGTCACCTGGATAAACGTTTTTTTCGATACGTTTATAAGCGCTTTTTCAGTCTTTTGTTTCATGATTCTCCTCGTATATCAGATCGGCGATCAGACCCCAGCGGGCGACCTGCAGCCGGTTTTCCTCCGGGTAGAAATAATACTGCTCGCCGTTGTAGTACAGCTCGAATTCCTCCGCGCACGAGAAGGGCAGAGCGTGGAGCTTCGTCATGCTTATGCTGAATTCCGTACTTTCCGACTTATACGTGAATTCTTTCTTCGTAAGAGTGCAGAACCCTTTTTCACGCTTGCGAAGCGACCCGTTTATATCGAATATCTTGGTCTTTACGCCGCATTCGAGTTTTACCGTATCGAGCGTTTCGCGCTCGAGGTCTTTTATTTTTTCATAATAACCGTGGATCGATCTTATATCGCCGGATTCGAAGAGATAATGCTCGTTTATTTTATGTTCCGCGCCGCAGGCAGAACACGAAAGCGTGTTTCCGAATCCGTGAGTCGTATAAAGCTCGCCGCAGTCGGCGCAGCGGTAAAGCACCTTTTCAAGCCCTTTCGCTTTATTCGGCTGATGGTAGACGTTGCAGGTGTCTTCGGATTCGTCGCGGTAAAGAGTATTCTCGATTATCGCGTCGAGTTCCTCAGGCGTATAGCGTTTCGCTTCTTCCTTGCTTATGAACCGCTCGGCCGTCACGTAGATATCCGACGGATAAAAGACCTTTCTCCATTTCGGCTTGGCAAAATACGCGCCTCTTATCTTTACGAGCACGATATCGACGTTGAGTTTTTTGTAAAGGCCGCCGCCGTGCTCGGTGATCGGGTACGACGCGCCGTCGACCGAAAGACGTCCCTCCGGGAAAATCACGACCGAATATCCGGCGCGCGTCGTTTTCATCAGACCGCCTATCGTTGCCATATCGGTGGTGAACAGTTTTTTCGTTATGAAGCCGGCTTTCTTCGAGAGCTTGCGCAGTACGGGTCTCGTCGCGTAATACTTGTTGATCACGAACGAAACGTTCTTTTCTCCGATGAATCTCTTGACGTAGTAGAAATCGAAAAACGACTGGTGGTTGCACAGCATTATATAAGGTCCGTCCGTATTTACGAATTTCTCGTCGTCAAAATGAAGGTCCTGCTTGTTTTTACGCAGGAAATGGGCGAACTTGAAAAGCGCCGTGTAAATGACCGAATCGGGCGTTTTGTCGTTTTCCTTGAAATACACGCGGTCGAGAAACGTGAATATGATCAAAAACAGCGCGACCGCCAGAACGACGATTATGAGAAGCAAAACCGGCAGCGGCAGTGAATTCATTATAAACGCCTTGGCGGCCGCCCCCATGAGGTTCGACGTTATTATCGACGGAATGACGCCGGTCGCGACAGTGAGTATATACCGCCTGTAACCGATCTCGGTCGAAGAGCCGTAGTAGCATATCGCGCCGAAAGGTATCAGCGGCATAAAGAAAAGAAAATAGAGAAGAAGAACGGTGCTTTTCGTCTTTTTGCTTCGTTTGTCGTTTGATAACGCGTCTATTTTCTTTTTTGTTTTATTATACGTTTCGTTGTTGAATTTGAACGTGCGGACGAGAACGTAGATTATGCTCGCGCCGACGCATACGCCGAGATCGCACAAAAGGAGCGCGACGGGGAAAGGGTAACTCAGCCCGCTCGATATCTGAATGAATTCCGCGGGTATGAAAATTACCACCATCTGCAGCGCTTCTATCAGCGTGACGGCAAAAAAGCCCAAAATTCCTTTTGAGCGGAGAAGTGTTTTCGCGCCTTCCATATCGTGAGCCATTTCCATTTTAACGAAGGGTATCAGAATATCCTTCAGAAAAAAAGCGAAAAGAAAAACGATCAGAAGGACGGATATGAGAGTAACGGCTTTTTCTGCTTTTATCTTCATGATTATACCGGTCTGTCGTATTTTTCACATTATAATATGAAAAAATCAAATTGTCAAGAAGATTTACCGAAAATTAACGCCCCGATCTGTTTTTTATCACGTTCTCTTCGGGATTTAATAAGCGGTTAAACTTTTTATAATATAAAAAACTATTGACAAAATATTTCTTTTATGATAATATAAAATACGCAATATTTTTTTCAATGCGGACGTATGCGTCCGCGCTTTTGAGCCGCTTATCTGAAAGGAGATATAAACCGAATGAATGAAAGTATGAAAGAAAAGCTTGCCGAACTGCAGAAAAAAGCCGAAGAGGCGATAGCCGCCTGCAAAAGCGAAACGGAACTGCAGACGGTAAAGAACGGTCTGCTCGGCAAGGCCGGCTCGCTGACGGCAATGCTGAAAGAACTGCCGACGATCGCCGTCGAGATGCGTGCGGAAATGGGTAAACTCGTGAATCAGGCGAAAAACACGATATCGGAGAGAATAGAACAGCACAGAGAAAAACTGAAACTTGCCGAATCCGAAGTATCGGCTGATTTTGACTGCACCGTACCGGGTATCGCACCGTTCAAAGGCGGTCTGCACCCGATAACGCAGATGTGCTACGATCTGAACGACGCATTCCGTTCCATGGGCTTCGAAGTCTTTTCGGAAGACGATATCACGAGCGAACTTTACGGCTTTGATAAACTGAACTTCCCGCCGAACCATCCGGCGAGAGAAAGCATGGATACCTACTGGTTAGAAGGCCACGACAAAGGCACCGCAGCGGAAAAGCTCTGCCTGCGCCCGCATCTGACCGGCGGCAGCGTAAGATATATGCAGACGCATAAACCGCCGTACCGTTTCGTATATCCGGGTCCCGTCTACCGCAACGAGACGACCGACGCCCGCCACGAGAGGGCATTCTTCCAGTACGAAGCGCTTATCGTAGATAAGGACTTCACGTTCTCCGCCGGCAAGGTAATGATAAAGAGCATACTTTCGAAAGTATTCGGCTGCGACGTTCCGGTCAGAATGAGAGCGGGCTTCTTCCCGTTCGTCGAACCGGGCTTCGAGATCGATATGGGCTGCCTCGTATGCGGCGGCAAGGGCTGTTCGGTCTGCAAGCACGTTGGCTGGATCGAAGTCATGCCCGGCGGCACGCCTCACCCGAACGTACTGAAAGCCGCGGGTCTCGATCCCGACGAATACACGGGCTTCTACGTGAACATAGGTCTCGACCGTCTCGTCATGATGCGTTACGGCGTAGACGACGTAAGACTGTTCCACAGCGCCGACCTGCGCTTCCTTGAACAGTTCAACTGAGGAGGATACGAAAATGAAATTATCGCTTAACTGGATAAAAGACTACGTCGATCTTCCCGGCAGTATTGATATGAAAAAACTCTCCTACGATCTGACCATGTCTACGGTCGAGGTCGAGGGGACGGAAGAACTCGCCCGCCGCTTCGATAATATCAAAGTCGGCGTCATAACCGAAGTTTTGCCGCATCCGAACGCCGACAAGCTCCGTATATGCAAGGTCGACCTCGGCGACGGCGTATACGAAATAGTATGCGGCGGCGTCAACCTCGAGCCCGGTATGAGAGTCGCGGCGGCTTGCCCCGGCGCGATAGTACGCTGGCACGGCGAGGGAGAACCGGTCGAGATCAAAAAAGCAAAGCTTCGCGGCGTTGAAAGCTACGGCATGATCTGCGCCTCGACAGAGATAGGACTGTCCGACCTTTTCCCGCAGAAGGAAGAGCATGAGATACTCGACCTGTCGTTTCTCGTCTGTCCCGCAGGCACCCCCGTCGCCGACGCGCTCGATATGGACGACGTGCTGATAGAGATAGACAATAAATCCATGACTAACCGCCCCGACCTCTGGGGTCATTACGGCATCGCGCGCGAGCTCGCGGCGCTTTACGGTCTTCCGCTGAAGCCGTTCGAGCCGGTGAAATTTGAAAACAAAGAGAAACTTAATATAGAAATATCCGATCCGGTCAGATGCCCGAGATATATCGGCGTCGGCATAGAGAACGTCGGCGTAAAGCCCGCGCCTTATAAGATAAGGAACCGTATATGGAAAGTCGGTATGAGACCGATCAACGCGCTCGTCGATATAACGAACTATATCATGCTCGCCGTCGGTCAGCCGACGCACGCGTTCGACGCCGATACGATCCGCGATCATATCACGGTAAGACGCGCGGAACCCGGCGAAAAACTCCTGCTGCTCAACGGCAAAGAGCTGGATCTTTTGCAGGACGATCTCGTCATAGCCGACGGCAGAGGTCCGATCGCGCTCGCCGGCGTTATGGGCGGCGCGGACGATTCGATACTCCCGACGACGGACAGGATAATACTTGAGATTGCCAATTTCGAAGCGACCGGCGTCCGCCGCACGGCGCTCCGTTACGACAACCGTACGGAATCGTCGTCACGCTATGAGAAAGCGATCGACCCGCAGAGATGCGATCAGGCGCTCTCGCTCGGTATCGCTCTGATAAAGGAGCTTTACCCCGAATGCGAAGTCAGGTCGTTTACCGACAATTATCAGAGAAAACTCGTCTGCAAGGAACTCGACGTCAGCCTCGACTGGCTGCACAGAAGACTCGGCAAGATAATACCGAATGATGAGATGGCGGCTCTGCTCGGCAGGCTCGGCTATAAGGTCAGCTACGACGGCGACAATATGCATATCGTAGTGCCGAGCTGGCGCTCCACCGGCGACGTTTCGATCAAAGCCGACATAATGGAAGAAGTCGCGAGAATGTACGGCTACGAGAATTTCGAGCCGACGCCGATCACCACGTCGTTCGATTCCGCCATCAACCAGCTCGATTACGATCTCGTGCGCCATATCAAAGAATATCTCGCGCTGCGCTGCGGTATGAGAGAGATATTCACGTATCCGTGGATGAGCGACAGATACGCCGAGGCGATCATCGCCGATCTCTCGCATACGATGAAACTCACCACGCCGCCCGCGCCCGATCAGAAGCTGATACGCTCGTCGCTTTTGCCGAATATCTGCGAAGCGGTCGCCAAAAACGAACGCGCTTACGAGAAATTCTCAATATTCGAAGAAGCGCAGGTCATATCGGACGAATCGTTCGAATCGAAATATGACGAACGCGAACTTCTGCCGCTGCAGAAGAGATACGTCGCCGGCGCTTTTGTCGGCAGCTATAAAGAGCTTGAAGCGCTGTTCCGCGAAGCCAAAGGCGTGCTCGAATATATGCCGAGACACACGCATATGGAGGGCTTTGCGTTCGTCAAGAACGAAAAACCGTCGTGGTCTGACGATACCGTCTGGCTCAACGTCGTATCCTGCGGCAAAGCGGTCGGCAATATAGGTCTGCTCAACAAAAAAGCGGCGATGAACTGCGACATCAAAAACGCCGCAGTGATACTGTTCGAGATAGATACGACGCAGCTCGTTCCGTTCACCTCGAGGACCAATAAATTCACACATCTGCCGGCGTATCCGCTCGTGGATTACGATATATCCGTCCTCTTCAACGGTACGGATACTTGGGAGGCCGTTTACGCCGTGCTCGCCAAAGAGATAAAAGCGAATCCGCTGCTCCACAGCGCGTCGTTCGTCGAAGAATACCGCGGCAAGCAGATACCCGAGGGCAAAAAATCGGTAACGATAAGACTCGTCATCGGCTCGCTGGAAAAAACGCTCACCTCGCAGGAGATAGAGAAGTGCGCGAACACCGTGCTCGAAAAACTCAGCAAAGCGTTTTCCGCTAAGATAAGACAGTAAACCCGAAAAGGAGAACAGTCATGAAGAAAAGAAACGTAATATCGCTTATCCTGATCGTGGTAATGCTTGCGGCCGTCATGATCTCGGCTTATTCGTGCGCCGACAACAACCCCGGCGTCACGACGGATCAGCCCTCCACGGTCAAAGAGACCGAAGGCAGAACCGAAGCTCCGACCGACGCGACCGTAACGGAAGAGCAGGGCACCGAGCCGCCGACAGACGCGGCGACCGAAGCTCCCGATACCGAAAAGAGCACGGATACCGATAAACAGACAGAACCGAAAACCACCGAGTCTCCGGCGACCGACAAAGAGACCGAACCGCAGACCACCGAAAAAGAAACCGATAAAGAAACCGAAAAAGAGACCGAACCGCAGACGGAAAAACCGCCCGTCACCACCGAAAAGGTGACCGAGCCTCCGACGACGGCTGAAAAGCCGACCGAGCCGGCGACCGACGCTCCCGGTCCGGATCCCGAACCCGACAATATTTTCAAAACGTGGAACGATTCGATAAAATCTTCGTTCAAGACCACGAAACAGACGACCGTTACGACAGCCGACGGATGCGCCGTATTCACGTTCGCTCCCTCCGGCGTCAAAGACCCGTACGTAACGTTCGATATAGCCGCGTACGCGAAGCTCACCGGCAGAAAAGCGCTCAAAGGCGCCGACGGATCCTATATCGTCATAAAATTCAGATCTATCGGCGGCGACGGTCTTTTCGAGGTGTTCACGCAGAAACCGGCGGCGGGCGATTCCGCGATATCGAACTATATAGCCGACGGACAGTGGCGCTGTCTCGTCGTCGATATGACGGCTACGACGCTTACGAAAGCCGCCGAGCTTACGACCATCCGTCTCGACTGGTCGGGCGGCGACACGGTCTCCGGCGCTTATATCCATATATCCGAGATAGGCTTCTTCGACAGCAAGGCTGACGCGTACGATTACGCCGGTTATCAGCCGTTTACAAAGACCGTATCGACTCTTACGGTGCCGAACGACCGCGACCCCGTCTCTTACGCGAGCGGCACCAACTGCGAGATCGAGAAAAAGACCGTCGACGGCAAACCCGCGCTCGAGATCACCGCTAAAGGCACCATTGTCAAACTTACCGTGAACGTCAACACGCTCGCCGCTTATCAGAGCGCGGCGGTAAAAAGCGCCCGTTACGTCACGATATACTATAAGACCTCGATCTCATCCGACGGCTCAGCCACGTTCTCCGTGATAACCGGCGCTGACGGTTTTCCCGCAAGACCGCAGAAAAAATCCGTCATAGACGCCGCCAACAAAAACTGGCAGGGCGCGCTGCTCGATTCCAGGGGTTTCGACCTCTCGTCGGATAAAATGCTCAACTTTACGGTAGAATTCTCCGGCGTCAAAAACGGCGTCAAGCTCTACATACAGAAGATCTGCGTTACAGACGATCTGAACGAAGCGCTCAATACCTGCGGCAAATCCGAATACGCGCTCAACTACGACGCGTCGCTTACCGATAACGATCCGCTCGCAAACAGAGTGCTGACCGCCGAAAACGAAGACTCCACGCTCAGCCTCTGGTTCGATCAGAGCACCCAGAAGGTCTATAAGAACAATACGGTA
>JAEEGL015166535.1_pt1 | contig 19415 bp, 10 predicted proteins | sample 9134231 | NCBI WGS metagenome assembly JAEEGL01 (sample SAMN16246548, study PRJNA631951) | gut metagenome | biome: gut microbiome; feature: rumen; material: fiber-attached | host: Bos | place: Iran: Karaj | collected 2018-10
CGGTGTTCACATCATCGCTCTCATAAAGCGAGTTCTTATATTTCCCGGCATACTCACGGAATTTGGTAAAGGTGGGTCCGTCCATCATGGGATATTTATTGAACACCGTTTTAAAGCTCACGTAGCCATTGTACGACACTTTGGCGGGAGCCCCTTGATAGCCCTTATTGGTAGTGATGATGATGACACCATTGGCTCCACGGCTACCATAGATAGCGGTTGCGGAGGCATCCTTCAGGATATCCATCGACTTGATGTCGGCGGGGTTGATATCGGAGAGGTTGCCCATGAACGGGATACCATCGAGCACAATCAGCGGGTCGTTGCTCGCGCTGAGTGAGCGTTGGCCACGAATACGGATTTGCATCTCAGCACCCGGCTGTGAAGATGTCTGCGTCATGAGCACACCAGCCACACGACCTTGCAGCGCCTGTGCTGCGTTGGAAGCAGCCACCTGGTTCAGTTTCTCGCCACCGATATTGGCCACAGAACCCGTGACCGCCTCTCGGCGCAATGTACCATAACCGATGACGACCACCTCGTTGAGACTCTTACCCTCCTCTTCAAGGATGATACTAAAGGTATTGTTCGTACCCACTCTGACCTCCTGTGAGACATAGCCCACATAAGAGAAGACGAGTGTAGAACTCGGTGTGACCTTGAGCGAGAACCGTCCGTCGAGATCAGTAACCGTACCATTCGACGTACCCTTCTCGAGCACAGTGACACCCACGAGGGCACCCTCGGAGTCGCCCACGTAACCCGTCACATTTTTTGCTTGCTGCGTTTCGCTCACCGCCTCGTTGTCGGGTACGGCAGCAACAGCTTGTGTGGTGCCGAGCAATCCGAAGACCGAACCGAGCGCCACGCAACAGATCGTTTTTCTAAAGTTCACATGCATAGCAATACTTAAATTAGTTGTTAATAATATTAATTAGGTAATGATATAATTGCATAAGACTATCGCTTGATGATAAAAAAGGCTTTTTCAGAAATGAAAATCTGATTTAATGCTTTTGATTGATTTGGTTTAAGTGTTGCAAAGTTAGTGGTAAAAATGTTACATATCGTAAAAAAACGTTTCATCGTGCTTTGTTTTCGTTTCACCGCAAAAAAAAAGCGCAAAACTTAAGTGTTTTGCGCTTAATCACTATCTTGTGCTGAATTTTTCCGCATATTCAGTCGGAGTCATACCGTAATATCGTTTGAAAACAGTGGAGAAGTAGGTTTGGTTGTTGAAACCTACGGAATATGCCACTTGAGCGATGTTGACTTTCCCTTCGCGTATGAGCCTTTCGGCTTGCTGCAGTCGCAGGTTTCGAATGAACTCACCTGTGGAGATGCCGGTGATTTCCTTCATCTTGCGGTGCAATTGTGTACGGCTGAGCCCCACCTCCTCGGCAAGTTTATCGACATTGAAATCAGCATCCTGCAAGTGTTGATTGACCGTTTTCATGATACGTTCCATGAGCACATCGTTGTTGCCTTTCACCTCCACATTCTCCACCTTGTCCTCCTGGTCTTGCGCCCCAGAGAATTTTCCTCTGAGCCTTCTGACGTTATCCACGAGGTTATCTACGAGAATGTGTAGTTCCTCCATGTTGAATGGTTTGGCGAGGTAGGCGTCGGCCCCTTTTTTCAGTCCTTCAAGCCTGTCGCTCACTTCTGTTTTTGAAGTGAGAAGGATGACCGGGATGTCGCTGATTTGCGTGTTGGTCTTCAGTTGTTTAAGGAACGAGAGACCGTCCATCTCGGGCATGATGACATCGCTGATGACAAGGTCGTAGTCATCATTGGTGAGCAGTATTTTGAGCGCCTCCCTTCCGTTTGTGGCCGTATCAATCTTATACCAGTCGCTGAGTTCGTTTTTGATGTACTGTGCCACCTCTTGGTCATCGTCAACCACGAGCAGCCTGAAATTTTTCGACGCTTTCCGCTTTCCGCCGTTTTTCTTCACATGTTCCAAGTCAGCAATTTCTTCGGGTTTGAGATGCTCGGAGCCGAGGGGAATAGTGACCACCATGCAGGCACCCCTTTCTCCATCGTCTCTGTTCATGGCTTTGATTTTTCCTCCATGCAGTTGCACGATAGCCCTGCTGAGGTTGAGTCCGATTCCCGTTCCCTCGATATGCAGGTCACTGGTGTTATCGCCTTGGTAGAACCGTTCGAAGAGCCGTTCCGTCTTCACATCCTTGAAACCGATGCCATTGTCGATGACCTTGATGCAGGCCTCCTCACCCATACGTGAGAGGATGACTTTCACCTCGCCCCCGTCGAAGGAATACTTGAATGCGTTGGAAAGCAGGTTGGTGACGACTTTATCGAACTGTATACGGTCGATGAAGGCAGTGATATTGGGTTCGGTGTGTTCGAAAGCAAATGTGATACCCCTTTGTTTGGCATTGTAATGATAGAGCGAACAGATGCCCGAGATGAAAGGCACGAGGTCGGTCTCGGTACAGTGCAAGTGCATCTGTTTCTTATCAATTTTTCTCTCATCGAGAATTTGGTTGACGAGCAAAAGCAGCCTCTGTGCATTTCGGTCGATCATATCCACATCCTCCTTGCTCTCGTTGTCGAGCTGCCTTTGTTTCAGTTTATGCAGCGGCCCCATGATAAGCGTGAGCGGCGACCGTATGTCGTGCGTGGCATTGATGAGGAACCGCATTTTCTGTTCCTCCAGCTTGTTGCGTTGTTTCCTGTCGCGGAAATAGAAGGCCGCAGCGATAGCCGACAGGGCCAACAAAGCATAGATGATGTATGCCCATGTTGACGCGTACCATGGCGCCCGGACGATGACGGAAAGCGAGCAAGTATTGTCGGTGTATATGCCATTGCTTGTGGCGCGTACCTGTATGTTGTATTTCCCGGGTTTCAGCCGGTTGAACAACACACTATTGCCGCCCTCCGGGAACGGTGTCCAATCACCTCCGTTCAACCGGTATTCAAAATGGATATTATCATCATTGCGAAAGTTCAACAGAGAGAAATCCATGGCGAAAGAATATTGTCCGAAAGGAATGACAAATTCCCTTTGTGCGGTATTGACCGGTTCTCCGTCGATGGTAAACCGGGTGAGATAAACTTCGCCGTTGAGGTAATCCACTTGTCCGTTGACCTCGTCGGGATAGAAAGATACGATGCCCTCGTTGCTGCCATAGCAGATACGGTCGTCGGCGGCGTGAACGACAGCACCGAGAATGAACTCTCTGGACTCGAGTCCGTTGCCGCTGACGTGTCCGATGAACCGTTTGTTATGATAGTCATACTGCCATATCCCGGAAGCGGAACTGATCCAGAGGTCGCCTTTCATCGATTTGACGATGGAATAGACAGGTTTGTTCTCTATCTCTTTCGAATCGGGGAAAAGAACCATGGAATTGCTCTCACGGTTATAGAGATACAGACCGCTGTCGGTGCCCACCAGCACATTGCCCTGATATTCACAGAGAGAGAAACACTGCACCCCCTTCAGCTGGACATCCCAGCCGAAGATGCGGAAGTTGTTGTCGGCAGGGTTCATCACGCATACCCCGTTAGAGGTAGCGATCCATAGCAGTCCGCGGCTGTCAATCATGAGTGCCTTGACCCAGTCGTTGCATAGTCCGCCTTTTTGTGCATCCACCTGATACATAGAGAACACCTTCGTCTGTCCTGTATGAGAGTCATAGACCGTCAGACCCTTTCCGTAGTTGCAGATATACAGTGTGCCTTCGCCGTCATCGGTCATACAGTTAATCCCCCATCCGTCGAGTTTGAGTTTGGATTGGCTGGCCCCTGTTTCTGGCTGATAGGTATATAGGACATTCTCACTTCCCACCCAGAACTGTCCGTTCTTATCACGATAGATGCAGTTTGCCCCTGCAGGCGAGTTGGGTGCGGGTGTTATTTTCCCATATTTATCAAATTTGTATATGCCGCTTTTCTGGACGGTGCACCAGATGTTTCCGTCCTTCCCCTCCGAGATGCTGGAAACGCTGCTGCCAAGTTTGTAGTTTTGGTCCGAGAACTTCCATGTGTCGAAGGCGTCGCGCTCATTATCGAGTTTAAACAATCCTTTCTTATAACAGCTGACCCACAGGTTTTTATCCTTGTCCTCAAAGATATGGTTGACGTTGGTTGACATGATGTCGTACTTGCCATTTGGGTTCTCCACCCGTTGCAAGCGTCTGTTCCCTGCGGGTATGACATATAGCCCTTTTCCGGAAGAGCCGACATAGAGATTACCTGTATGGTCGAATGTAGCCCATCTGATGGACACCTTGCCTCCCAGTTCCGACATATCGTAGCCGGCATCTTCGAATTGTCCCGTCCGTTCGTTGTACCTCAAGATGCCATACATACATATAGCGAGGAATCCCGTATTCCCTGTTTTGATGAAATTGAAGACAGGCCCGTATGGCGACACATAATCTTTCACGGCAGTGGGTTGCAATGCGCTGACCTTCATTTTGGTAATGGTGTCGGTCTGATATCCTCTCCACAAGTTATTATGCTGGTCTTCGAAGAGCACCCCGACAAAGTCATTATCTTTCCGTCTGGAGAACTGTTTCTCCTGGGTGATGACATCCTTCCCTTTCCTAATGGCATAGACGCCATAACCGGCAGTTCCGACGATGATATTCCCTTCGGAATCCTCCAAGAGGCATCCCACACGAGGCGTGTTACCATCAGGGAAGGGATAACGAACGAAAATGCTCCGCTCGTAGTCGAAACGGCTCAGTCCATGTGAGGAACCTATCCACAGCCGATGCTTGCTATCAACGAGCAGTCGAGTGACATCGTTGTCGGGTAGTGTTGTGGAGTCGTTTTTGTCGGTGAAATAATGAATGAAGTGGTATCCGTCGAATCGGTTGAGTCCGTATAGGGTAGCCACCCAGATATACCCGTAGCTGTCTTGCGCGACATAATCAATCATGCTGCTCGACAGTTTGTCGGCAGTATAAAGCGTGCCGTTGTCGGCGCGCGACGCCGAGGGAACGCTTACCCACAATAATAATAGTAATAGCAGTTGTTTCATTTTATTCGGTTGTTCTTGGCGACTCGTTACCAAAGAGGTATTCTGGTTGGTAGCCACCGCAGTCGATGATGATTTTCTCAAACACGATAGCAGGGTCGAGCGGTTGGATGTGCAGCGTGTGTTTTCCGGGGTTGGCAGTCATGGGGATAACCTTTTCCACGACTCGTTTCGCGACGGTGGGATAATATACGCTGTAAATGTTTTCCGGGCTCTCGTTCAAGTTTTCATTGAAGTTGACCGTCACCGGTTGTTGGTCATCGAGCGTGACGCGGTAGCACAGTCCGCCTTTGTTCAAGAAGTCGAGTGTGGATTTGACCACCACACGCACGTTTTTTATCTCAGAGTCGGTATTAAACAGATATGTCAGCTCAGCCCCGTCAACGGGTTTCGTGTAAGGCATGAGCGTGATGCCGCTCAATGTGCGACCCAATCCCGGGATGACCGTCCACTGAGCCTCGGGCGCATTATTCTTCCCATAGTAGTGTTCCGCCTCGATGGCCACCACCCCACCCTTTTCTTTAAAGACAGAAGCCGAAGAAGCATTGTTCAGTCGTTTCACCTGCGGCATGATATCGCTTGGTCCGAAGTCGTCGTTCCAACTGCGGTAACCGATATGTTTCTGCGTCATCATCCCGTTCCACTTACCAGCGGCAAATTCGTGATTGTAAGCAGCGCAGAGCACCGAGTCACGATGGAAATACTCTTCCACTCTGTCGGCCCACTTGTCGGCCTCGGGATTGCCTTGTTCGTAGAATAGGTGGTTCATCGCCTGAGCATGATACATCCGATAGACATTGGCCATTGCCTGTATGGGGAAGAGGATGAGTTGTTGGTAGGCATCGCGGTATTGCGGTTGAAGAGAGACGTATTGCCGCAGCGCCTCCATCTCCAGTCGGTCGTAATCGGCCACCACCTGCGCCCATTCGCCCGTTTCCACATTATATGTCCTCCGGTCGAGCATTTCGGCCGTGATTCGTCCGTTGTACTTACAACAGAGGTCGAGCAGCCGTGCCGCCTCATGAGCCTGCTGTTCGCCGAACTGCGTGCGGCAGAAGTCGATGGTATGCTGTGGTATGCACTCCTCTCCTTTCCATGCCATGTCGAGGAAGAACTGGATAGGATATTCCATTGGTTTGAGGTCGCCCACATTCAGGATCCACAACCGGTCGATGCCATAGTCGAGCGCCAGAGTGAGTTGTTCCCACATATTGGGAATCGGAGTGACGTTGAGCCATTTTGTGTTTCTTGGAGCCCCCACATAATCGACGTGGTAGTAGAGTCCCCATCCCCCTTTATGCTGCCGTTCCTTAGCGTTAGGCACTCTGCGCACATTCCCCCAGTTGTCATCGCACAGCAGCATGATGACATCGTCGGGCACACGCATCCCCTTATCGTAATAGTCAAGCACCTCTTTATATAGCGCCCAGACCTGCGGAGTTTCTTGAGCCGGTCGTTTGGTCACTTCTTTAATGATACGCCGTTGATTTTTCACGATGTCAAGCAGCAATTTGGTGTCAGCATCCTCGCTCATGGCCTCATCGCCATCACCCCTCATTCCGATGGTGATGACATCCTCCGTATTTTTGACACGCTCGATACCCTCTCGGAAGAATCGGTCGAGCACCGCTTTGTTGGTTTTGTAATTCCATGCCCCGTACTCCGCGCGGTGTCTCACCCACTCTTGGTGGTTGCGCCCCATGGGTTCGTGGTGCGATGTGCCAATGATGATGCCCATCTCATCGGCGGTTTGAGAGTTAAGGGGGTCATCTGCATAGAAGGCCCACCCCCACATTGCCGGCCAAAGGAAATTGCCTTTGAGCCGGAGCAACAGTTCAAACACCTTCTCATAGAACTCATGTCCACCGTAATTGGTTCCGAATGTGTTTTTTACCCATGACGTAAGACAAGGCGCTTCGTCGTTCAGAAAAATCCCCCTGTAGCGCACGACAGGTTCACCGTCGGTATAACTGCCACTCATTACGAAGATTTGGTCATGGTGTTGCACCGGCACATCCGCCCAGTAATACCATGGAGAGACCCCCATTTGTCTCGACAGTTCATAAATGCCATAGATGGCACCACGCTTATCGCTACCCGTAATGTTGATTTTGTCTGTACCAACCTGGATGACATATTTCTCCCTTGCTTTCATCTTTGGGTCCACAGCCACACGAATATCAGCACCGTCAGCGTTATCGACCATCACCGCCTCGGTGCCGCAAACCATTTGGAAATCGGCGCAGAGGTCGTTGGCAGCCCTTTTGATGCCTTTATCCGCCCCGTTGTAGAAGATGCGTACTTGATGGTTTTTGTTGAGGAGCCATCCATTGCCCTCAAAATTGACGAATTGTTCAGCAGCCGACATCATGCCCGGTAATACGAAAGCCATACAAACGGCCAGGAAAAGCGAGTAACGTTTCATAAGTGAGAATGGGTTAGTTTTCTGCAAAGTTACTGCTTTTCACAATAGGCTGTGCACATTTTTAATAAAAAATGTTCCCGATGAAACAAAAACAAACACAAAAGTGATGATTTCGTTTCATCGGGGAATAGGGACTATGGTATTCCAGTCGATGCCTGGCACTATAGGGAAGAGAGATACCCGATTAGAAATTGAGTCCGAGTGTGAGGTTGAAGGCACCTGTGTGGGTATCGTCAAAACTGTCTTTGCCCACATTTGCAAGTCCGAAATCGTAGGCCGCCTCCACATACATCTGGTCGATGGAGAGGCCGCAACCTACCCGGATACCGCCATCCAACCGATTGAAGTTGTCGCGGTAATCATCGCTGAAACTGCTATAGGCAGCCCGATTTTGATAGTCTTTGATTTTACCATTGACCCCACAGGCGAAGAAACCTCCGGCAAAGGGTTCAAGTGCCACGTCATCACCGAGTTCCACCTTATATTTAAATGTGAGCGGTATTTCCACATAGTCGAGCGCATAAGTGAATCTCTCACCGCCCGTCTCACTCTTTCCACCTTTCTGTGTGAAATAGACTCCGGTTTCGAGGTAAAGAGGAGTCACATCGGAAAGCCTCGTTCCCACGACGACACCACCGACGAAACCCGTGCGCGTCTTATTGCCATCGAGGTATGGAGAATCGGAATTGACCGTAGAGAGACCCAGACCGAACCTCACTCCGCCGTAAGTGTCACCCGCCCTGTAGTGGTGTCTATATGACGAGTGGTTTTTCCTGGCGTGATGCGTCCTGCCATAGGGGTAATACTGTGCCTCGGCTGATATAGAGACCAGCAAGGCTGTCATCACCAAAAACAATAACTTTTTCATATTCCTTTCAATTAAACAGTTAGACATGGTGCAAAAATAAGCCAAATGAAGGAACCAACGTCAGGGGGTTATCCTATTTTCAAGTAGGGGAATTCCTATTTATGCGTTGTGATGAAAGAGAAATGTTAAAAAGGGGTATCCACTTGTAGATTTGGTACATTCATTTTTGTTTTTTTAAGAACTATGCCGTACCTTTGCAGCCGACTTACAGAGCGTAAGTTAAGGGGTGCCCTACCATTTGGGCTGAGATTATACCCTCAAACCTGATCCGGGTAATGCCGGCGGAGGGATTGGCATAAGCCAAGCGCACATCAACCATTTTTCCCCTTTTTGTATTTATTTAATATCATCACCAAGATGAGAAAAACGATTTTCTTGGGCGGTCTGTTCATTGCCACCGCCCTATCTGCTCAGGCACAAGCACTTGACACCTCAGACACCTTGACTCTTCAGGAACTGCAAGAGGTGCAGGTTGTATCAACGCGCGCCAACAAAAAGACCCCTGTAGCCTATTCAGACATCGACAAGGCACAGTTGAAAGAAATCAACTACGGCAAGGATATCCCCTCGCTGCTGAACATGACCCCGTCGGTGGTCATGTCATCAGATGCCGGTATGGGTGTCGGTTATACGGGCATTCATGTTCGCGGTACCGACCCCACACGTATCAACATCACCGCCAACGGCATCCCTATTAACAACCCGGAGAGTTCGCAGGTATATTGGGTGAACATGGGCGACTTCGCTTCGAGCGTAGAAACGATGCAGATCCAGCGCGGTGTGGGCACCTCGACCAACGGCGCCGGTGCTTTTGGTGCCACCATCAACATGCAGACTGAGAACGTAGGCATGAAACCGTATTTTGGCATCGACCTGTCGGGAGGCAGTTACGGCACACATAAAGAGACACTTCGTTTCTCCTCGGGCATGTTGGGTGGACACTGGGGAGTGCAAGGCCGTGTGTCTAACATCGGCAGCGACGGTTATATTGACCGCGCCTCGACCGACTTGTGGAGTTACTTCCTGCAAGCAGGCTATTTCGGCACGAACACCGTTGTGAAGTTCATCACCTTTAACGGCAGGGAAAAGACCTATATGGCTTGGGACTATGCCTCACGTGAACAGTTCAACACACTGGGCCGCACTTACAATCCCGCAGGACTATTCACCAATGCGAAAGGTGAGACCGACTATTACCACAACCAAACAGACAATTTCCACCAGCAGCACTACCAGCTCATCTGGAACCAACATTTCACCAACGCGCTCAGCATGAATGCCGCCCTTCACTACACACACGACAACGGCTATTATGAGCAATACAAAACCGACCAAAAACTCTATAAATATTTACTCCAATCACAAGAAGCATCCAAAAGCGACCTTATCCGCCAAAAGCGCCAACGTGGTATTTTTTACGGTGCCGTAGCCTCATTGAACTTCGATAACCGCCAAGGGTTGACCGCCAATATCGGCGGAGCCTGGAACCGCTATAGCGCCGACCACTATGGCCGTGTGAAATGGGTACGGCTGTTCAATAACGGTCAGGACTATGACGACAGTATGACCGACATGCACCACCCTTACTATGACAATGACGCGAAGAAGACCGACTTCAACGTTTACGGCAAGGTCAACTATGAGTTCCTGCCCGGTTTGAACGGCTATCTCGACCTTCAGTACCGTCATGTCAGCATGAAGATGGACGGTTTGTCTCAGGAATTTGACGACGACCACCAGCAAATACCCATGGATGTGGACGAGACATACGACTTTTTCAATCCGAAATTCGGATTTGTATATCGTTTCATGCCGGGACACAGCGTCTATGCATCGTATGCCATCGCTCATAAAGAGCCGACCCGCAACGACTTCGAGGACATGATGGCAGAAGCCGAAGCCGTGAAACCCGTAGCCGAGCGGTTGAACGACCTTGAAATCGGTTACCAATACGAGAGTCCTGTGTTTTCAGCCGGTTTGAATTTCTTCTGGATGGATTACGACAACCAGTTTGTATTGACCGGTTCACAAGACAGCAACGGCGAGATGGTGGCCCGCAACATTAAGGATTCATACCGTCTGGGCTTGGAGTTGACCGCCGGTTGGCGTCCGTTCAAGGGTTTCCGTTGGGATATGAACGCCACATGGAGCATGAACCGCGCCAAAAACATGGAACTGACCATCATCGACCCGAATACTTGGGAGATGTCGAAGGAGAACATGGGAACTACTCACCTCGCCTTCTCGCCCGACTGGATTATCGGCAACACCTTCTCGTATGAGTGGAAAGGTTTGAAAGCCACTTTGACGAGCAAATATGTGAGCGAGCAATACATGACTAACTCCGATTTCAAGACCTTCATCGATGAAGACAATGGCGGACGTGCAGAGAGCGCGATGATAGACGGGTTCTTCACTACCGACCTCGACTTATCATATACCTTCAAGTTGAAAGGGGTAAAGAGTCTCACCGTTGGTGCCACCGTCTATAACCTGTTCAACGCGACATACGAGAGTAATGGCGCGTGCGGTCTGAACTTCCGCAAAAACGCCAACACAGGGAAAGTTGAAGCATTTAACAACCACGACTGGGGTTTCTGGACCTATAGTGTGTATTCCGCACAGGCGCCAACCCATGTATTGGCACATCTGTCAATCAATTTTTAGCAGGAAAAGGACAAGGTGCCTCAAGCTATCGCACTCTTGTTTATACACACGACATTCAACAATTATTCCATCATGGAAGATTTGACGCAATTGTTCGCTAACCACGGGCTCAGAATCTTGGATATTCTGGGCGCTGTGGTTGGTTTGATATACATCTATTTAGAATACCGGGCCAGTATCTACTTGTGGTTTGTGAGCATCATCATGCCCATCATAGACATGTGGCTGTATTTAGAAGCGGGCCTTTACGCCGATTTTGGTTTAGCCATCTATTACACCCTCGCCGCCATTTACGGATATGTGATGTGGCGTTATTGGGGGAAAAGCCAGAGCAAAGAAGAGAAAGGCAAGAAGGAAGAGCTCAAAATCACCCATCTGCCATTAAAGAAAGTGAAATGGGTCGTAGTGGCCTTCTCACTGATCTGGTGGGGTATATATATCATACTGGTAAATTGGACAAACAGTTCCGTCCCTATCAATGACAGCTTTAGTAGCGCATTGAGTATCATAGCGTTATGGGCTTTGGCTCACAAATACCTTGAACAATGGTTCTTTTGGCTTATAGTCGATGCATTCTCCTGCGCACTCTATACCTACAAAGGCATCCCGTTTAAAGCAGGGCTTTATGGCCTCTATGTGGTCATTGCTATTTTTGGATATTTCAAATGGAAACGAATGATGCAAGAACAGCAAGCATCTAAAGCACCTGAAGGCGTGTGAGCGCAGAGGAGACGGGCGCAGAGGAGATGAGCGCAACCGAGATCGGTTGCGACCGGGATGAAAGGGAGAGAGGGAGGCGGATGATGACAAATGCGAGAAAGAACTGCACTAAAAGATACTTGAACCAATTGTGTTCAATCCGTTGGCGCACACAATGTTATAAAATGTTATTGGCCTAAAAAAAACGGTCATAAAATTTGGATTGAATGCCAAATGCGTATTATTTTTGCATAAAAATCAAGTTAAATCAATTAAGGTAGTAATATTTTTCGCATGTGTCTCACCTTTGTGAGACAAGCATTCGGCTCGTGAGAGTAGAAAACAAAGTTAATTTTTTAGTAAGTTATATGCAATAACGCCGATATCGTGAGATACCGGCGTTTTTTATGCTTTGAGTTTGAAAGCGTTTTCGATGCTATTGATTTCGTCGCAGAATTTTTGGTCTATTTTCATTCTCTGCTCCACCTGTGCGCAACTGTGCAGCACCGTAGAGTGGTCGCGTCCACCCACGAGTTTTCCGATTCTTGCTGCGGGCATCTTGGTATGTTTTTGAGCCAGATACATCGACACCTGTCGCGGAATGACGAGTTCCCGTTTACGGCTTTTGCTATTGACTGCAGCTGTTGACACCTGATAGTGCTGGCAAACGGTATCGAGGATATCGTCAATGGTCAGTGGGTGGTTATCCACCTTGACAGACCGTTTGATGATTCTCTCTGCGAGTTTCAGGTCCACCTTGCAGTTATAAACCACAGAATGTGCTAAGAGAGAGTTGATGACCCCTTCCAGGTCTCTGACACTACCATTGGCTGTGGTAGCGATGTAGTTGACCACATCTTCAGGTATATCGAGTCCCCCGTGTTTGATTTTCACATTGAGGATATCGACACAGAGCTGTTGGTCGGGCCGTTCCACCTCGGCGATGAGTCCGCAACTGAACCTGGTCAGCAGTCTTTCATTCATCCCTTGCAGGTCAACAGGTGGTCTGTCACATGCGAGCACAATTCTCTTTCCATTACGGAACAAGTGGTCGAAAATATGGAAGAAAGTGTCTTGTGTCTTCTGTGCTGTCATCCATTCCTGGATATCGTCCACGATCAAGAGGTCGATGGTCTGATAGAAATTGATGAAATCGTTGATAGTTCCTTGTCTTGCCGCATTGGAGAACTGCACCTGGAATAGTCTGGCACTGATATAGAGCACTCTTTTTTGTGGGAAGAGTTGCTTGGTATGCACACCGATGGCATTGATGAGGTGCGTTTTTCCGCATCCCGACGGCCCGAACACGAACAAGGGGTTGAACTGTGAGGACTGCGGGTGCTCAGCGATGCTGATGCCAACGGAACGAGACAGTCTGTTGCTGGCACCTTCGACGAAGTTGGCGAACGTCTGCTGCGGATTGAGTTGCGAGTCAATTTGCTGTGGCGCAGCCGCGTCGAGAACCGTAGGCGGTTGGTTGCCTTTAGTTTGCGGAACCCTTGGCAAGTTCGTCGCTGTAGTCGTATCGCTTTCAATGTTGGGTCCAGCCCCTGTAGCGCTATCCGTCACCACATGATAAGTGAGTTTCGCGCCCATTCCAAATTCCCTCTTGAGTACTTTCCCGAGCAAATCGACATAGTTCTCCTCAAGATACTCGTAGATGAACTGCGAGGGCACCTTGATGACCAGTGTGAGTGTCGAGGGGTTGTACGACTCGAACTCAATGGGCTGGAACCATGTTTTAAATTGCTGCTCTGTGACATTCTGCTGTATGAGATAAAGGCAATTGCCCCAGAGTTGTGCAGGATTACTAATCATTGATAAACAAGAATTGATTTAAGAGGGTCAATTAAGACTGTTGTTCATTTGCAAGTGCAAAGGTCGTTATTTTTTTGTTTCCGTGCAAATGATGTTTTTCTAAAGGTTGAGCCTTTTTTGCGTAAAATGCTTGAATAGCGCACTTTAGGACACCCCTTAAAAACAACAAAAAAAATTTACATTTGCATTTTAAGAAGTCGTTGAGATTTAGTAACTTGCACCCAAAAAGTCGTTTTTGACAATTTTGTCGGTTCAAGCAAAATTTCCACAACTTAATTTATTTATAATCAATCTATTACAAACAACGGATAAAGTAAAAAATACAATTTTTATTATTTAGATTATTTCTAAATTAGAAAGAATTTTATTCCAATGAAGGTGGCAGATAGAAGATGGAAGTTGATGATTCCATATAGGCGATTTGCGCAAGAAGCGCGAACCGTCCCACGCTCATTTATCTTTCTTTCCGAAGAGGGAGAAATGGACGTAACGTTTAGGATGCTCACGTAAGTTGAGGAGCAAAGAATCGGCTTGTTTAATGGTCTCATTGAGATTGCTATAGAGCGTACGGTCGTTCATCAGCAGCCCAAGTGTCCCATCATTATTGTTCAGTTTCTCCGTGAAAGCCTTGAGGTTATTCATCGTCCCTTGCAATTCATTGAGGGCCGCCTGCAAGTCAAGATTCGCGAGGTTCTCTGCCACTTTTCCCGCATTATCCGCCAATTGGTTGGTATTGTCGAGCACCCCACCCGCTTTTTCCATGAGCTGGGGCACCTTTCCGTTGACCTGTGCGATGAGCGTATTGAGTTGCGAAGAGGTCGTACGCAAACCGTTCGTCAGGTCATATACATTGTTCAGCGTCCCCGCAATATGCGGGTCGGCGAGCAGTGTGTTGACAGAAACGAGGATAGAATCAACCTTCGGCAGCAACTGTTGCACCTGCGGAACGATTTCACCCAGTTTGGCCATGGCCCCACCGTTGATGCGCCCTTCTATCTGTCCGCCGTTTTGCACGAGCACTTTGCTATCGGAGAAGATGAGGTCCACCTTCACATTTCCCAGCAAATCGGAAGATATTTCCGCCGTTGTCCCTTGTGGAATGATGAGGTCTTTGTGTATGTTTGCAGTTGCCACGATTCCTCCCTGCCGGGAATAATCATAGTCAATCGACTTAATGGTACCCACTCTGAAACCATCCGCCAGAATCGGACACGATTCCGACAATCCGCTGATGTTCTTAAACCTTATATAATAAGTATTGTCATTAGAGAAAAGACTCAACCCTTTTAAAAAGTTCATCCCGAAGAACAGGATGGCTAATCCGATGATAGCTACAAGTGCAATCTTTATCTCTTTAGAAAAAGCGTTCATTTATTTCTTAGCGTATTTGTTTTTGTATTTTCTGAAAGCGTTGTAAAGACCTCGGGCGAGCAAATCCCGTCCCTCTTCGGAGTTCAGGAAACGCTCTTCGTCGGGAGTGGAAATAAACCCGAGTTCAACGAGACAGCTTGGCATGGAAGTAGCCCTCAACACAAGGAACCCGGCTTGGTGTACCCCTTTGTTCGTCCTTCCAGCAAAAGAACAAGCCTCGTGCTGAATGAGTTTAGCCAGTTCCACGCTGTTAGACATGTTATTATCTTGCATGAGCTCAAACATGATGTAACTCTCTGCTGAATTCGGATCAAACCCGGCATATCGTTGTTGGTAGTCCTGCTCATAGAGAATCACGGAGTTCTCCCGTTTAGCCACTTCCAAGTTGTCGGCAGCCCTGTGCATTCCAAGTGTATATGTCTCGAACCCACGAGTGATTTTTCCGGCAGGCAGAGCGTTGGTGTGCACTGAGATGAACAGGTCGGCCTTGTTTCTATTGGCGATGGCCGCCCTCTCATTTAGGGGTATAAACACATCCGTTTTACGTGTATAGACAACTTTCACATCTGGGCAGTTCTGCTCCACATATCTTCCGAATGCGAGCGCGACACTCAGGTTGATATTCTTCTCGTATGATATGGCACCTTTAGCTCCGCAATCATGCCCTCCGTGTCCTGCATCGATGACGAGCACGAATTTACCGTTATGGTCACGTGCTGTGGAGGTGATGGTCAGCGCGAATATAGCGGCCAATAGGAGTAGTATTCTTCTGGTCATAATCTGTCGTTTAGTCAATGATGATAAAAAGAGCGCACAAATATACGATTTTTATTTGAGAAATGTATATTTATTGTGTTTTTTAACTATTCGCGGGGGGGTGAATGGGATTTATGGGGTGAACGGGAAGGACAGGGTTATTATGGGTGATGCATGGTGAGAGAGACCGTGGCACCGTCGCAATCGGCTCCCATGGGAGGGTTCATCTTAGTGATATCAATATGGACATATTGTGCTTCGGGCCATTCTTCGAACACCCTCTTGGCAATACGTCCCGCCACATGTTCAATCAACAGCGATGGGATATCCATCTGCTCTTTGACGATACAGAACAATTCAGCATAGTTGAGCGTGTCGGCCACATCGTCCGATTCCAAGGCACGGCTAAAGTCATAGCCTACGGCGATGGTGACGCTGAAGTCACCACCCGTGGTTCGCTCCTGCTCCATTACCCCATGGCGGGAATGGAGACGAATGTTATTAAGTTTGATTTCTCTTATTTCTTTCATTGGCCTTTGTTGTTTGTTAACCCCCCATTGGAGGGATTCCTCCTCGGCCGAGGCCGACCAATTCAAAATCTAATCATTCTTCATCGCCGTAGGCGATTATTCGTCATTCAACATTCTATTTTCCCCACCCAACCCTCCCATGGGAGGGCTTCAACCCTATTCCAAGCCCTTTCCCTCTCCAGGGAAAGGGTTTCAACCGCTCCTACTCGTCGCTCTGACACTAAGGTATGCTCGGCCCATCAAAGGGCCGGCATCTATCTCTACGCAACAAAGTTGCGATTTTCTGTGTTCGCTGCGCTCACCTTAACCAACCTTTGCTCAACCGTCTTTACTACATCAACAACAATTTTGTTATATGGATTGCGCTTTTGCTCAACCGTTTTTACTGCATCAACAACAATTTTGTTATATGATTGCGCGGCGATTCAACGAAGTTAAATCGTGGTACAAGTGAGAGGAAAATGGCGAAAAACAACGTTTTTCAGCCTTTTTCTGAGTAACGAATTGGGCAACTCACAAAATGAAGCCCGAATAACGTTTTTCCCAAGCCTCCGACTTGGATGTTCACAACCACCCCGCCCCCTCCTTATCCTAAGGAGGGGTACCTACCCACCCCCCGTCCCCCTCCCGACATCGGGAGGGGGCTCAACCGCACCTCCTCGGTGCTCGTTCATTAAGGTACTGCTCCCTTAAAGCGGTCGCTGTAGATTGCTTACGCAACATAGTTGCGATTTTTTGTGTTCGCTTCGCTCACCTTGTCCTGCCTTTACTCAACCGTCATTACTACATCAACAACGGTTTTGTTATATGATTGCGCCAGACGATTCAACGGAGTTAAATCGTTTTATTATTGCTTTTTTTGTTTCAGTCTTTTTGAATCGATGCTTGACAGCCTGAAGTCATCTCTGTATGTCTTCGGCCTGCTACTCACAAGACATTTGATACAATAGGAAAAGCAATTGAAACGGCAAAATGTTGCGGCTTTCGCGTTTTATTCGTAATTTTGCTTGCTCAATAATAGGAGTTCTCTTGAAAACTTGCTGCTCCTTGAATATTGATGATTCCTGAGGCCATGGAAATCATGGAGCCCCAGGGATTCAGAAGACGCTACATTGCGACTCAAAAACCATTCTTTCTTATATGAAAAAGATTCTTACTCTTGTGGCATCCATGACGACAGTCCTTGGCTTGCAGGCACAAAAGCCGTTTGTGCAGACGTGTTACACCAGCGACCCGGCACCGATGGTGCACAATGGCACGATGTATGTCTACACCGGCCACGACGAAGACAATGCCGACTTCTTCTGGATGCAGGAGTGGCGCGTATATTCCACCAAGGACATGGTGAACTGGACCGACCATGGTTCTCCCTTGGCTTTGGAGTCGTTCTCCTGGGCCGACGACCGTGCCTGGGCCAGCCAATGCATCGAGCGCAACGGCAAATTCTATTGGTATATTTGCGCCCATTCGCGCCTGTCTAAAGGCATGGCCATCGGCGTGGCCGTCTCCGACACCCCGACGGGACCTTTCCGCGACGCCATCGGCAAGCCGTTGTTTGAGAATGGTTCGTGGGACCATATCCACCCCACCGTTTTCATCTACGACGACCAGCAAGCCTGGCTGTATTGGGGCAATCCTCGAGTCTATTACCTGAAGTTGAACCCCGACATGGTGTCCTACGAGGGAGAGTTGGGAATGATAGCCATGACCGAGGAAGGTTTCGGCGCCCCTCCGATGAACGAGCGTGTGCAGGGAAAGGAATACAAGGACAGTTATGTGGAAGGTCCGTGGATCAGCAAGCGCAATGGAAAATACCAACTGCTCTACGCTTCAGGCGGCATCCCAGAGCACATTTCCTATAGTACAGCCGACTCCCCCACAGGTCCCTGGACCTATGTCGGACCCATCATGCCGGTGTGTGAGACAGGGTCGTTCACCAACCACTGCGGCGTGGCCGACTACAAGGGCAACAGCTATTTCTTCTACCACACAGGCAAACTGCCCGGCGGTGGAGGATTCGGCCGAAGTGTGGCCGTGGAGCAGTTCAACTACAATGCTGACGGCTCCTTCCCCACCATCATGCCCACTGCCGAGGGTGTGAAGCCTGTCGGCACCTTCTGCCCCTACCGACGGGTGGAAGCCGAGACCATGGCTTTTTCCGAAGGCGTGAAGACCCGTCAGAACGACGAGGCCGGCGTCTATGTGTCCAGCATCCACAATGGCGACTACATCAAACTGAGGGCCGTGGACTTCGGCAACAAGACTCCTCGCACCTTCACGGCACGTGTCGCCAGCGGTTTGCGCGGTGGCGCTATAGAGTTGCATGTCGACAGCCTCCACGGGCCGATGCTCGTCAGGCTTGACGTTCCCGGCACAGGTGGTTGGGAGAAGTGGCAGACGCTCACCGCCGACCTCACCGCCAGCGCATCGGGCGAGCACGACCTCTATCTGGCCTTCACCGGCAGGAAAGGTCCCGAACTATGCAATTTCGACTGGTGGGAGATTCGTGGCCTCGAGCAGTGCAACATGCCTATCTTCCAGACGAAGTTCACCGCCGACCCCTCACCAATCGTCGTTGGCGACACCCTCTTCCTCTTCACCTCCCATGATGCCTCGCCGGAAGACATCACCGACCCCAACGAGAAGAATTCCGCTGGCTTCTTCATGTACGACTGGCTGCTGTGGTCCACCACCGACATGGTGAACTGGACGGAGCACGGCGCCGTGGCATCGCTGAAGGATTTCGAGTGGCGCAGCCGTGACAACGGTGGCTGGGCCATCCAGACCGTGGAGCGCAATGGCAAGTATTACCTCTATGCACCCCTCCACGGCCATGGCATCGGCGTGCTGGTGGCCGACTCCCCCTATGGTCCGTTCAAGGACCCGCTGGGTGAGCCTTTGGTGTGGCAGAAGGAGCATTGGGACGACATCGACCCGACGGTGTTCACCGACAGCGATGGCCAGGCCTACATGTACTGGGGCAACCCCAACACCTACTACGCACGTCTCAACAACGACATGATATCCCTCAAGGACAGCATTGTGCGACTGCCTTACCACATCGAGCACTACCAGGAAGGCCCATGGTTCTATCGCCGCAACGGCCATTACTACCTGTCATACGCCACCACCTGCTGCCCCGAGGCCCTGGGCTACGCCATGAGCGACTCGCCCGAAGGTCCGTGGAAGTCGAAGGGCTACATCATGCGCCCCACCCCACGCGACCGAGGCAACCATCCCGGCATCTGCGACTACAAGGGCCAC
>JAEEGL010896048.1_pt1 | contig 19413 bp, 13 predicted proteins | sample 9134231 | NCBI WGS metagenome assembly JAEEGL01 (sample SAMN16246548, study PRJNA631951) | gut metagenome | biome: gut microbiome; feature: rumen; material: fiber-attached | host: Bos | place: Iran: Karaj | collected 2018-10
ATAATTTTATCCCCTTTTTTTTTATCTTTTTTAAAATATTTCCTCATTTTATATGCATCTTCTCTATCAGCATAATATTCTTTTTCAATACCAACAACATCAAAACCTAAAGTTTTATGATATAAATGTAAAGCAGCTCGATTTTTAACACGAACATGTAAAGAAACAAAATCAGCATCATAATATTCTTGCATAGATTTAATAGCAAAACTCATAAGTTTACTAGCCAAACCTAATCGACGATATGTACGAAGAATTGAAATTGAAGTTATGTGACCTTGAATTATTCCTGGAGCAACATCTTCATCTTCAAGTTTTGCTAAAACATACCCTACTATTTTTCCATTATGTTCTTCTGCTACATGTAATAATGATGGCCATGAAAGATAATGATATATATAATATTTAAATTGATAATTTTCTGGTAAACAAAGTAAATTTGTTTGCTGCATTAATAAAAGATCTTCGACTGTTGCACGACGAATACTAACCATTTTGGCAATATAAAAAATAAATTAGATTTAAATTAATATTAATTAATATTTTATAAATATATTTTTTATTGAAAATTTAATTATCAAGAAAAGTATTATTATTTATATATAATATAAATATATATTAAATAATAAATTTTTTTCTCATATAATCAACTACAATAAAAATATATTTGATATTTATAATAATATAAATAAAAAGTTTTTATATTTTTTTTTATAATATTATTAAATTGTAATATCATTTTATATGAGAAGTTGTTCAATATCTAATTTTAATTTTTCTAAAGTTGTTTGTAAGTCATCTGGGCCTTTATTTAAAATTGATGCTGCTATGACAGGCCTACTTACTCCACATGCTCTTCCTAATAATTTTTGAGATTCAACAAAGACATATGAAACATTTTTATCTTCACATAATAATGGTAAATGTAATACTATTTCTAAAGGTTTTGCATCTGCTGCTATTACTATTAATTCACTTATTCCTCTGTTTAATGTTTTTGTTGCTTCATTTGCGCCTTTTTTTATTTTTTTTAATTGAGTTGCTCTTGAAATTGTTTCAAATATTGTTTTTTGAAGTTTTTTATTTGCTAATGGAAAAGCTCTTTTGTCTATTCCTGTTTCATTGTTATCATCATCTTTATCACTATCATTTTCATTTTTGTTATTGTCATTGTTTGTTTCTTTTTTTTTTTTTTTTTGATTCTTTTTTTACTTTTTCTGATTCAGAATCTGATTCTGAAGAAGATAAATTTTTTTTTTGAGGTTTTTTTTCTTCTTTTTCAGATTCTGAAGAATCAGATTCGATTTTTTTTTGTTTTTTTTTATCTTTTTTTGAAGATTCCATTTTAAAAATGATATTTAATTAATGTATTTATTTAAATATATAAAATTATATTTTATTTATTATAATATTATTAAATTATTTTACAATTCAAAATTTAAATTTTTATTTATTTTTTGTTTTATCATCAACATTTTTTAAATTATTATCAATTTCATCTGAAAATTTTTTTGAAATTTTAATAATAAAAATAAGTGAAAAAAAACATAAATAAAAGATTAAAACACAATTGATATAATATCTAATATTATTAAATTTTTTTATAATTTGAATATTTTCAAATTTTATTAAAGTAATATTAATATTAGCATTATCACTTAAAAAAATCAAAATATAAAATAAAAAACAAAAAATATAAATTAAATTTTTTATATAAATAAAAATATATAAAATTAAGCCTGATAAAAAATAAACACTTATTAATGAAAGAAGAAGTTTATTAAAATATTGATTTAAAAATAAATTTTCTGATAATATATCATTTAAATATAAATATATACTTATTTTTAAAAATATACAATATAACATTATTGGAAAAAAAATATTATATATTTTTTGATTTACTATTTCTTTTAACATTTTTTATATAAAAATTTTAATTTTCAATTTTATAAATTATTTTAATATCATAAATTAAAATAAATTTTATAACTTTAATTCTATATTTTTATATTATTTATATCTATATTATAATAAAAAAAAAAGTTTTTATATAATTAATTATATAACTTAAAAAAATATTTAATACGGCACATATTTGATAGGAAAATTTGCTGCTTTAATTGCAGCATCATTATTATTATCACTATCTTTTCCTATAAAAGTAGAATAAAATGTATGAATAACAATATCATTTATTTCACTTCCTGGTTTAAATAAACAACAAAAATCTTCAAAAGTTAATTTTTCAATATCTTTTACAGGTTCAAAAAATTTATTATAATCAATTGGTAATTCAAAAATTTTAATAATTTCAATTAATTTACTTTTAAAAACATATTCTTCATTTCCTGCAAGAATATCATATAATTCTTTCATTTCAGGATCATCAACATTTATTAATTGATCTTGTTCTCTTTTTATTTGTTCTATGTATTTATAATATTCTTCTTCTTTTAAATAAATTGATTGACTTCCAAATTTTTTTTCAAGTTTTGTTTTTATTTCTTTTAAACTATTTGGAAGAGTTTGACGATTAATATATTTAGATCCGTAAAGAATATTTGAAAAATTATCAAATGAAATTAAATTATTATTTTGATTTTTATTTTCATTATAAAATTCATCATAAAATTTTAATTCTGCATTTGAAAGATAATCACTATTATAATTATTTGAATTAACTGTATTTATATTTTTTGTATTATATTTACTTGTAATATAATATGACATTTTATTATAAATATTAAATAATAATAAAATAATAATAATAATAAATAATAAATAAGAATAATAAATAATAATAATAAATGAAATTTTACTATTAATATCAAAGTAATTAATTAATATTTATTAATATATTATTAAGTAATAATTAATTATATAAATGGGAAGTTCACCAACTAAAGAAGAAATTGTTGTTAGATTGGATGATTTAGATAAAGAAGAAATAAAAATAAATAAAGAATTAAGAAAATTACAAATTGAATTAAATGAATTAATTCCTGAAGATGAACAAGTAAAAGTTAAAAAATATTATTATGAAAATGAAGATGATTTAAATATTGGTGAAAAAAATAATAAAAAAAAAAATAATGATAATTATGATAGTGATAGTAATGATAATAGTAATGAATATAGAAAAAAAAATAAAAAAAAATCAAAAAGAAAAAAAAGTTATGACGAAAGTGATGATGAAAGTAGTAGTAATAATGATAGTGAAAGTGAAGAAGAAAAAAAGCGTAGAAAAAAAAGACATAAAAAGAAAAAAAAATATAGAGATAAAAGTAGTGATGAATCAGATAGTTCTTCAATTTCATCAAGAAAAAAAAAAAGAAAAAAACATCATTAAATTTTTTTATAAAAAAAATGCTATTCTAACAATAGTAATTTTTTATTTATTTTTTTTTATAAATTATTTATTTATTATTAATCATTATTTTAATTAATAAATATCAATAAATATAAATATAATATATATAATATAATAATAATAATTTTTAAATTTAATTTATCAATTATCTTTTATATAAATTATAATAAAAAATAAATTATTAATTAACCTTATCTAAAAAATCTCATCAAAAATGTCCTTTATAAATCAAAAAAATGAGTCCTCATCTCCCACAATAAATCCTTCTAAAAATAAATATACCTTGCGTTCATCAACAATAAATTCCAATCACATTAAAATAAGTTTAGACGATAGCATAGACCTTCCAAAAAACAATTATCATCATCATCACAACAACAATAATCTCAAAAGAAACCGTCCTCAAAATAATCAAAAAGATTATTCGCCTAAAGACTATGAATGTTCATATGAAGATTGTGGTAAAAAATTTCATGACAAAGGTTCATTTAGAAAACATCAATTAACGCATGGTGATAAATTATTTACATGTAAAAATTGTGGGAAGAAATTTTTAGATAATAGTAAATTAAAACGTCATAGTCTTGTTCATACAGGAGAAAAACCTTTTAAATGTAATATTTGTAATAAAAGATTTTCTTTAGATTTTAATTTAAGAACTCATTTAAGAATTCATACCGGAGAAAAACCTTATGCATGTACTTATCCTGGATGCTTTAAAAGATTTAGTCAATCTAGTAATTTATCTGCACATGAAAAAACACATGAATTAATGAAGAATTTTCATGGAAATAATAATAATAATGTTATTTCAAATTCTAATCCTTTATTTCAAACTAATGGATATTATAATAATAATAATAATTATAATACACAACAACAAAGACCCATTTTTCTTCAAAATCCACTTAAATTAATTGTTAATAATATTTTTTCAGGAACTATGAATATTAATAATTTAATTGAAATTAATAATTTGTATGATTTAGTTAAAGATGGTATAAGACAACAGTTTGGGAATAATAATATCAATAATAATAATAATAGTAATGGTAATTATTATGGAACTGGTAATAATACTATTATGCAAAATTTAAATAATAATTATTTTTATTTAAATAATAATAATAATAATAATAGTAATAATAATAGTAATAATAATCAAAATATAATTAATAATAATAATAATAATATAATTGATAATAATAAAAATCAAAAAAATTTATTTTGTGTAATGCAAAAAAAAATTTTTGATATTCATAAAAATGATAATAATAATAATAATATTAATAATAATAATAAAAATTCAAATATAAATAATTCAAATAATTATTATTATAATAATAATGATAATAATAATAATAATCAAAATACATTTAAATTATCTACTTTATCTCAAAATTCTTTTAATTTAAATCAACAACAATATAATATCAATAATATTAATAATAATAATATAGTTCAAAATAATGAATATTATAATAATAATATTCATCATGAATATTATGACATAAATTCTATAAATAATAATTTAAATGTTATTAATGAAGAAGTTAATATCGAAGATTTAGATGCAGCAAATAATAATTATTTTGAAAGATTCGTTCAATAAAATAATATTATAATAATAATATTTTAATATAAACCTTTAAAATAATAATAATAATAATAATTATATTATTATTATATAACATTATATATATTTTTTTTAATTAATAATTAAAAATTTATAATAAATTATTTATGAAACCACAAAAACTTAATTATTCAAGAGGTTATTCTTATTCATCTCGTCCTTATTCATCTCAAGTTTTTAAAAAAAGTTCATATAAAAATTCAAATTCAAAAGATAAATTACCTTATATTAATCCCAATTTTAATCCTTTATTAAATTCATATAAAAATTCAAAAAAATTCAAAGTTCAAAGACCATTTTGGGAAAAAGAAAAATTAAATGACCGTTGTTTAAAATTAGAAGATGATATTAGAAAATTAAATGAAAAATATAAAATAGTCGAAAAAGAAAATAAAAAACAAAAAAAAGAAATTTTAGAACAAAACAAAGAACTTAATAAATATAAAAACTTAAATTTTAATAATGAAAATAAAGAAGAAGAAGAAGAAGAAAAAAATAATTTTAATTATTATATAAACGATAATAATAACAATGAAATAAAAAAAACATTATTAATTTTCAATAAAGAAGAAGAAGAAGATGAAAATAATTCTTTAAAAAATAAAACATATAAAAATAAATATAAAAAAGATGAATCAATTTCATACACATTCACAAAAACTGAAGAAAATGAAGATGAAGAAGATCAATATTTAACTAAATCAGAAATTCATGAAAAAAAGAAAATAAAATTTGAAAAAAAAATGAAATTAATTGGTGAAACTACAATTAGTAATTTACGTTTATTATCTCGTGAATTAAATAATGAAAATTCTATTAAAAAAAATGAAATTAATAATCTTAATAAAAATTCAAAAATAGCAAAAATTAATGATATTTTAAGAGAAAAAGATATGCTTGAAAATGAGATTAAAAATTTGAAAAATAAACTTCAATTTGCTAGTGATAAACTTACTTTTTATGAAAATATGGAAAAAAATTATGAAGATTTAAAAAATCAAGTCAAATCAAAAGATAATCAAATTAAAATATTGATTGTTAAAAATGAACAAACTGTTGATGATAATGAAAAAGAAATAATTGAAATGGAAAATGTGATTGCTAATAAAGATAAAGAAATAGCTGAATTAGAAAAAAAAATATTAAAAAATAAATTAAAAAAACAAAAAGTTCATTTTTTAAAAAAACATTTAAAAAAACCAAAAACAAAAAAAACAGAAAAAAAAGAAAATATTGAAAATAAAAATAATGAAAATAATGAAAATAATAAAGAAAATGAAAATTTAGAAGAAGAAATTGATTTAAAATTAAAATATCCTGAATTATATCAAATTTATATTGAAATGAAAAAAAAAGGTTTAAATTCATCAAATGCTTTTGTTTATGGAGTTTTAGCTCCTTTAAATGATATTACACCTTTACCAAAAAATAAAATAATTTATAGTGGAGGAATTTCTCAATTATTACAAATAGATAATAAAGATGATAAAATTTTTTGTATTAATCTTGCAAATAAATTATTAATTCCTAATAAAAAATTGAATGAAATGAAAAATGAACAAACTCAAATTATGAATAATTTTTTTAATAAAAAAATTAATTATTTAGATATAAATGAATTTGAAGATAGAATTTATAAAATTAATAAAGATTTTATGCAAAAAGTATTTGAAAAATATGATAAAAATTATGATAATTTTATAAGTTTTGATAATATGTTAAAAGCTATTAAAGAATTAGATTTAAATGATATTGAAGAAGATGTGCTTTTATTTTGTAAAGATATAAAAGTTTTTAATAAAATGAATTATTGGGATTTAGTTAATTTAATTGATGAGGAAAAACAAAAAAAAATGGAAGAGGAAAAAAAGAAGAAGGAAGAAGAAGATAGGCAAATAGAAGAAGAAGAAAAAAAGAAAAAAGAAGAAGAAGAAAGACAAAGAGAAGAAGAGGAAAAAAAGAAAAAGGAAGAAGAAGAAAGGCAAAGAGAAGAAGAAGAAAAAAAGAAAAAAGAAGAAGAAGAAAGACAAAGAGAAGAAGAGGAAAAAAAGAAAAAGGAAGAAGAAGAAAGACAAAGAGAAGAAGAGGAAAAAAAGAAGAAGGAAGAAGAAGAAAGACAAAGAGAAGAAGAGGAAAAAAAGAAAAAGGAAGAAGAAGAAAGGCAAAGAGAAGAAGAGGAAAAAAAGAAAAAAGAAGAAGAAGAAAGACAAAGAGAAGAAGAAGAAAAAAAGAAAAAGGAAGAAGAAGAAGAAAAAAATAAAAAAGAAGAAGAAGAATTTTATATTGAAAAAGAAGAAGAAGAAGATAAAAAGATATTTAAAGATGAAGAAAATAATCTAGAATCAAAATTAAAAATTTTAGTAACTTATTTAAAAGATAATGATACATTAACAAATCTTTTTGAAGAATGTATAAAAAATTCAGAAGAAGAACAAAATAATTTATTAGATTTAGAAAAACTTTATTTATATTTAGAGAGAAATTGTAAAGTAACATTAGATGACACAGAAAAAGAAGAATTATATAATAAATTTGAAAACCCTTATTATTATGCAGATGATAAAAAATGCATAGATTCAAAAAAATTCGAAGAATATTTAACTCAACAAATTCAAAATCAAAAATTAAATGATGATAATTATGATCCTTATACTCAAGTTAAAAATGATGTTGGAATTGAAGGATTAGATGACTAAATAATTTTTTAATATTAATATAAATTAAATTTAAATTTAAATTTTATTTATTTAATTTTTTAATAATATTATATGAAAAACAATATTCAAGAAAAAATTAGTTCTGTTAAGAATACTATTAAAAAAATACAAAATGAAATTAATTCTTTTCAATTGGAAAAAAAAAATAATAATTATAATAATATTTATAATTATAGTAATAATATAAATAATAATTCAAATAAAAATAATATTATTAATAATAATAATGATGATAATATTACAAAAATAAAAAAAAAATTATTAGAAAAACAAAAATCATTTTCTTTATCAAATTTAAAATACAATTTATACCCTTTTCATCAAAAAAAAAGATTAAAAAATTCAAATAATAATACCATCGATAATAATAATAAATTATTATTAGAAACAAAATCAAACAAAACAAATGAAAATTATTCAATAATAACATGTGATACAACATCAAGAAAATATTTTAATAATTCAAAAATTAATTTATATAAAAATAATAATAATAATAATAACACACTCAATATAGAAAATATTTTCAATGATAATGGTTTTTTTCCTAAATCAAATAGAAATGCTTCTTTATCTAATTTATTTCAAAAAAATTTAAATAATAATTTTAATAACAGTAATAATAATAGTATTAATTATAAGAAAAAAAATCGTTCAAGACAAAATAATAAAAATTATTTCGATTATATTACATATTATAAAAAATATAATAAAAATAATGATTTAAATAGTTATTATTTTAATCATTATAATAATAATAATAATAATAATAAAACTAATTATCAAGATTATTATTTTTATAATTATAATAATAATAATAATAAAATTTTTAAAAGTGTTTCTCCTTTTATATTAAAAGAAGATAATGATAATAATGATAATAATAACGATTTAAATAATAATGATAATAATTCTAATGATGATGAAAAAATTTATAATGATATAAAAGATATATTAAATAATGAAGATTTATTTGATATATATAATAACTCTAAATTATATGATACTTATGGAAAAAGTTTATATGAAAATTTTAAAAATAAATATAATAAAAAAGAATTTAATTTATTTTATAATTATTTAAATAAATTTTCAAATAGATATTATTATTATCAAAAAGAAATTAATTTATATAAAAAATTATGTGATAATTTAATGAAAATTAATAATGATTCTTCTTTATCTGATTAAATAATTATTATATTATTATTTATTATAAATAGAAAGTAAAATAATATAAAAAAAATATTATCTTTTTAACTATAAAATTTTTAATTTTATAATATATAATTACAATTATTTATATATATATTTATATAAATAAAATATATTTAAATATAAAAATATTTTATTTATCATCATTTACATTAAAAAAAACTAATACAAAAATTAATTTATATCTATTATTTTTTAATATTATTATCATTACAAACCAAACTAATAAATTTTCTTATTCTTTTTAAATTTGCTCCATGTTTAGTTCTAATTAAATAATAATATACACCAAAATTAATTGATTTAATTTCAACTACAAATTTTTTTGTTTTAAATACCCAATTTGATGTATGAATATATTCAATATTTTTTTCAATTAATTTCTTTTCTAATTTTTCTTTAATTTCATTAGGATTATTTAATAAAGAAATACAACTTAAATCAATAGATTCTTTATATAAAAGTGGTTTAGTATTTTTATTGAAATTAATAATTGTATTATAATTTGATTTAATTGAAGTATTATTATTGTTTTTATTAATAATATTATTACTATTTCTAGTCGAAATAGTAGTAGCATTAAAAAATGGTTTACTGTTATAATTTTTTTTCTTTTCTTCAGTAAATATTTGGGTTAAAGGTTTTAATGTCATACTTAAACGTTTTTTATGGAAATTTTTTTTAGATTTTAAAGAATTTTCTTCAATATTCTTTTTTTCATTAAATAAATAAATTTTAATATTGCTACTATGTTTATTTTCAATATTATTATTATTAGTATTATTATTATTATTATTAGTATTATTATTATTAGTATTATTATTATTATTAATATTATTATTAGTAATATTAGTATTATTATTATCATTATTATTATTGATATTTGTATTTGATGCATTAATAGAAGTATTTAAAATAGATTTATTTAAAATGTTATTATTAATATTTATTGATGAATTATTATTAATTGAAGTTTTTAATATTTTTTTATTATTAATAATAGTATTTTCTAATTTATGATTAATATTATTATTTGAAATGCTATTTAAACTTAAATTTAAATTATTTGAAGTTTTTTTTGTTTTATTTTTAGATATTAAATTATTATTTTTAATATGATTAAAAATTACTTTTGTTTTTGATTTAATATTCATTCCTTTATTATTATTATTATTACTATTATTACTATCTTTTTTATTTAATATTTTATTATTTTTTTTATTCCTTTCAGTTAAGCAATTAATTTCTTTTAAAAAATTAATATTATTATTGAGATTCATACTTAAATTATTCATTTTTCTTTTCATATTTATATTAGGTTTACTATCTTTATTATTTATATTATTTATATTATTATTATTATTATCAAAATTAAAATTATCAAATAAGTTTTTACTTATTAAATTATTATTATCATTAATATTATTATTGCTATTAATTTTAACGTGTTTTTTTGTAATATCAAATTCACATATTGAAGATGTGTTTCTTGAAAAATTATTATTATTATAAGAAATTAAAGTATTATTTAATTTATTTTCTGAATTTAATTTTGTTATTAACTTATTTTTATTTTTATTAACAGTATTTAAAATTTTTTCTCTTATTAATTTTGAATTTTCTTTATTATTACTTTCTCTTTCAGTTTTAAGATAACTATAATTTTTTTCTTCATTATTATTATTAATATTAAAATTTAATTTAGGAATGTTTTTAATAATATCAATTTTATTATTTTTATTATTAATTTTAAATTCTTTAATATCAAAATTATTTTTATCTAAAATATCATAATTATTAAATAAAGGCGTTTTTAAATTAATATTTTTATTTATTGTAATTTTATTAGTCATTGAACTTAAACGACGATGTTTAATAATTTTTGAATTTTTTTTATTTACATTATCATTTTCTATTATATTTAATTTGTTATAATTAGATTCTTTTTCAAAAGAATGTTTTCTTTTATTAGTTATATTTTTATTTTTTAGATTATCATTTTTATTTTTTATATTATTATTATTAATATCATTATTATCATTATTTGAATATAATACATATTGTCCTGAAGAATTTGGAATTAAAATTCCTAAAACATTATTATTAATATTATTATTATTAATTTTATTTGTTGTATTAAAATTGTATTTTTCATTATTATTTTTATCTTCTTTTAAATTTAATAAATTGTTATTATTATTATTATTATTTGTATTTTCATTTTCATTATTATTATGTATACTTATATTATTTATAATTGTTGGTAAAAGTGAATATTTTTTAATATTTTCATTACTATTATCATTAAGTTTAATTTTTGAAAAATCTAATTTTTCAGGTTCAGTTTGTATTCCTTTTTCTTTAAATGTTTTTATATTTTTTTCATTAATTATATTTTCAATTTCAATATTATTTGTTTGTGTTTCAGAATTTATTAAAATTTTATTATTATTATTATTATTATTTATGTTATTATTTTTATTTATATTAATACTTAAATTTTCAACGTTTTGAATAATGAAAATAATATTACTATTATTTTTTTTATCATTATTATTATTATTATTAATATTATCAATATTATTTTTATTATTATCATTATCTTTAATATTTTCTTTATTATCATTTTTATTATTAATATTAAAATCACTTATTTTATTTCCTATAATTGAATTTTTTCTAATTTGAGGAGTTTGTGAACTATGAAAAGTTTTTCCTCTCACATATTTATTAACAATTAATTGATTATTAAATAAATTAGAGCCTAATAAAGATGTTTTTTCATTTAATTTAAATATTTTTTTATCACTATTTATTCTATGTAAAGTTTCTTCTAAATCTTCTTTATATTTTTTATTAATAATTTTTAAAGAAGATTTTCTTCTTCCTTTTAATGTATTATTTTCAATTATATTATTATTATTATTATCTTCTATATTATTATTATTAATTTTATTATTTTTTTTATTACTATTTGTATTATTATTATCATCTGAATTAATTTCATCTATTTTTTCTAAATTTTTTTCTTCTTCTTTAATATTATTATTATTTTCATTATTACTTTTACTACTACTAATAGAACTACTACTTTCATCAGGATGAGAATCATAATGATATTCACTAACATAAGAACTATTATTATTATTGTTACTGCTATGACTACTAAAAGAAAAAGAATAAATATTTTTATTATTTTCCTCATCACTGTTAACATTAATATCATCATTTTTATTAGTATTTTTATTTTTTTGTTGATTGACTGGATTTGCTCTTTTTAAATAAAGATCATTTTCTTTTTGAATATCACTTTGTCTTCCACCTAAATAAATAAGTTTTTTATTATTTTTTTGAAATGATAATAAACGTGTAGTTCGACGCTCATTAATATTATAATTATCATTAATTTTAGTTTTAAGAAGAATTGGTTCACTTTTTCTTGAAGCTTTTAAAGATTGATATTCACTACTAATAAATTTTGGAATATTATCATAATTTTTTTTACTATTATTATTATTATTATTACTATTAATGTCATTTGATTTTAATGGCGTTTTAAAATCATTAGTATTTGTATTTGTATTTGTTGTTGTTAAGTTTTTATTATTATAATTTGAAGATAATTTTGAATCTTCACTATTAAAAGAATTTTCATCATCAGAAGAAGATTCATTTTTTTCGAATATTTTTTCAATTTGATTATTATTATTATTATTAATATAATCATTTTTAATTTCATCTAATTCTTGTATAATTTTTTTTTCAACATTATCATATTGTTCTTCAAATTCATTACATTTTTTAATATTATCAAATATTTTTTCTAAATATTTCTCATATGTAATATCATCATTATTATCTTTATTATCATTATTATTATTTTTATTACTTTTTTCACTTTCTAAAAATTCAACAAATAAATTGGAATTAAAATCACTTATAGTTTCAATTTTTTCATCTATTAATTTTTTACATATCATTTTATATATAGCCGTTTCTTTATTAAATTTATTCATATTTAAATCAAACACAACTTTTTCTTTTTCGCATCCACATATTTCACATACTATAGCAACAATTTTATCATCAACCGGAAAATATTTTTCTATTATATTAATTCCTCCAACTAAATCTTTAATGCTATAAGGTTTAAACCAAGTATGATTAATAATCTTATGAAAATTAAATCTTTTATTAGGTTTAATTTCTAACATTTTCATAAGTAAATTCTTAAGTTTTTTACTAATTTCTCTAGGAAATTCAATTTTACCTTTTAAAATCATTTGTTTATTTTTCTCATCTGATTCTTCACTAAAAGGAAGATAACCACATGTCATAACAAATAAAACCACACCTAATGACCAAACATCAGCTAATTCAGGATCATATGAATTATTTAATATCATTTCAGGACAAACATAATTTAAATTACCAAAACCAATGTCTAATTTACTATTTTTTTTATAGCATGTACTATAACCAAAATCTATAATTTTTGGAATATTATTTGATTTAGTAAATAAAATATGTTCTGTTCGAATGTCTCTATGAGTTATATTCATTTTATGCATATATACTAACGCATCTATTAATTGAGAAAATATATATAAACTTTCGTTTTCGCTGAATCGTTTTTTTTTTATTATTTCTTCGAATAAATCTGGACCATCTATGTATTCTGTTATGAGATATATAAAGTTTTTTGATTCGTATATTTCATATAAAGTAAGAATGTTTTTATGTTTTAAAAGTTTTAATGAATTTATTTCATTATGAATTAAAGAATAATCGTGAATGTAAACTTTTAAAAAACGTTTATTTATTTGTTTTATACAAACTTGTTGAGATGTATATTGACATGTCGCAAGATAAATCGTAGAATAACTACCTTTTTTAAGAATTGAATTTATTAAATAATGGTCTATATTTTTTAATTCAGTTGATGTTTCTGTAAAATTAATATTTGTAATATTTTCTACATTATTTTCATTATTATTATTATCAATATTCGAAATAGAATTATTTATATTATTAATATCATCATTATTAATATTAATAGACATATTAAATATTATATAAGTATAATTTATATTATTGTTTATAAAAAAATAAAATAATAATAATAATAAAATAATAAAATATTAAAAAATAATAATAATAGAAAAATAATAATGATAATTCCTCGTAATATAAAACCATCTTCTTCATTTTCAAATAGTAACAAAACAAATTCAACAATAAATATAACACCATCTCAAATGTTTAATATGATTCATAAAACAGGTTTTGGTGGAATTTTCGGCTACAATCCAAAAAAAAAATATTTCGATTATTATAATTCTTTATGGATCAAAGAACGTGCTAGAATATTATTAAGTTATAAACATAAACATTGGCCTCCTAATGATTGGCCAAAAGATAAAGAAGGAAATAAAAAACTTCCTATTAAAAAAAGTTTCATCGATGATAAAATTGAATGGTATAAAAGTTTTAATGATGAAAATAAAAGAAAAAATTTAATTGAAGAATTAGAATCAAAAGGAAAAAAAATTGATTTTGAAAAAAATATTTATAAAAGCGATTTTGATATTAAAAAAAATAAAAAAAATTTACGTTCATTATTTTTAAAACGCGAAATAGAAATTAAAAAAATAAAAGATAAAATTAAATATGAAATTCCTGCTTATAAATCAAGTATTATTGAACAAGCAATAGAAAAAATAAAAAAAGATAATGAAAATAAAATAAAAAAAAAAGCAAAATCTTTTTTATCAAAAAGTGATAAAATTTCTTACATTTCTGAAGCAGAATATTTAGGTGAACAAATTCCATTTTATAATAGTTATAAAGATAAAAAAAATGATAATAATAAAAAATTATTTAATCCAAATAGATTAATTTTATTTAAAAAAAATCCTTCTTGGAGTTTTGCTCCAAAAAATTTTAAAAAAGATATTAAAAATATTTACATTGAAAAAAAAGAAAATTTAATTAAAGAAAAACAAATAAATACTTTAAGTAAAAGTGGATTAGATTTAAATTCATATAAATTAGATGTAATAAAATCATATGATATGATAAATAAACATGGAAGTTTACCACATTTATTTAGAAAACAATTTGATTACAAATCAACAAATCAATATAAAAAAGCTATAGAAAATAATAAATCATCTATTTTACCCGGACCAGGAACTTATTGGAATGATGAAAAATGTTTATTTAATAATAATATAAATGATAAAAAAGAAAATAATAGATATTATATGACAAGAGATAAAACTGATAAAAGAAATTATGTGAAATATATAAATAAAAATGTTATATAATTTTTTGTTTTTTGTAATATTAGATGTTTTTTATGTTATTATTAATTATTAATATTTTTTTTTAACTTAAACAATTTAAATCATTTATAATTTTTTGAATATTCATAAATGTATTTGAATCATTTTCAAAAATTTCATCGAATTTCCAAAGAAAATATGTGTTAATGGGACGTTTTTGAGTAATTTTATATTCAGTTTTATTTTGTGAATTTTGTTCTAATTCGTAATAATGAATATTAATATTATTATTTTCATTATCATTTAATGAACATTTTCTTCCATTCAATAATCTTCCTCTAAAATGTGCATTATATTGATAATTATTATCATTATTATTATCAGTAATTTCAATAATCTTTTTTTCAAAATATTCATCAACAGGGGCTAAAATTGAATTATTTTCATTAAATATTTTACATGGAAGAATATGTAAAAATCCACTACCTTCTCCAATTTTTTTTTTCTTTTTAGATTTTGTTTCAACATCTTCTATTTTATTTATTTCATTTAATTTATTATTATTATTTTCAACATAACTACTATAATTATCTTCAAAACTATTATTATTATCTTCATTATTATTATTATCTTCTTTATTACTATTATCGTTTTTCTTATCTTCAGCATCAATAGAATTTTCATTCCCGCTTTTATTATCATTAACACTCATTAAAAAAAATTAAAAAAATATTTAAATTTAAATATAAAAAATAATAATTTACAAAAAATAAATAATATTTACATTAAATTTCATATTTAAATTAAAAATATATTTTAAAATTAAAAATTACAGGTTTATGATCAGAAAAATTAATATGATTTAAAGAATCATATTTAATAACTTTAAATTGTTTTATTTTATCATCATTAGATGTATAAAACACTCTATCAGTATAAGAAGGAACATGATCTTCACTATCAATAACATATTCATTATTTTTTAATTTATAAGTTGGTTTAAATGAAATAGCAGCTTCATTAAAATTTCCAATTTTAATTTTTTTACTTTTAATTGAATTTAAAAATTGATCATATTTTAATAATTCAGTTCCTTCAATAGTTTTATTTATTTCTAACATTGAAAGTTCCGTTCTTGAATTAAAATCACCTAAAAAAATACAAACATCAAATTTATTAATTGCATTCATTCCATTATTAATTTTCCCATTATTTTTATTAAATTCATTTGGAAAAATATTTTTTTCATTTATTATTTTAAATTCATCAATTATTCTATGAAAATCATTTATTCTTTGTTCTTGCATATTTTTAAATGCAGCTAAATGACAATTTATATATAAAAAACTAATGTCTTTTAATTTAAACCAAATATAAACTGCTCCTTTATTAGACATCATTCCATAAAAACCATTTTTTATATAATCAGTACAAATACAACTTATATCATTTATATATATTTTTTTAATATATATTATTAAATGAATTGGACCTAATGTTTGAGATTGTATTTTTATATAATTAAATTTTGATAAATGCTCATTTAATAAATTTTCTAATGTTGATTTATCCCAATAAAATATTGATGTTATTATTGAACGTAAACTTTCTTGTGTTCCAAAAACTATCATATCGTAATTATCTGTTATATCTTTTGGTAATAAATTTTCTATTTCTTCTGTTGAAGGAGTTAAACCATGTAAGTTATATGTTATTGAACATATTGATAATTCTTTTAATTCTTTTGTTGTCATTTTTTTCTAATAAAATAAATGAAAAATAAATGAATATATTTTAATATTAAAATATATTTAAAATTTTAATTTATTTGTTTTAATTTTTATTTTTAATATAAAAATATATTAAAATTTTTTAGATTTTTTGAACTAAAAATTATAATCAATATAAAAATTAATATAAAAATATTTTATATATAATTTAAATTAAATATTATAATAATAAATATCTATTCCTATAAGGATTTCATTTATAGTTTATAAATTTAATTATTATTATTATTATTATTATTCCAATTAATTGCATTATTAATTAAATTTTCAAAATTATTATTTTCATTATTAATTTTCTTATTCTCAATAATTTCCTCTTTATTTTCATTATTATTTTCATTATTAATTTCATTATTATTTTCATTATTATTTTCATTATTAATTTCATTATTATTTTCATTTTCATTTTTATTATTTTCTTCAATTCCCATAATATCAACATTATTATCTTTAAATCTTTCTTTTAATTCATCTAATTTTTTAAATTCATTTTTTTTTAAATACAATTCTTTTAACAATTCAATAATTTCATTTATTTCATTTAACCCTTCAACATTACAAGCTAATTCTAAAATTCCAATTGCTCTTTCATCTTCTTCATAATTTATTTCAAATTCAGCATAATTTTTCCAAAATTTTCCATTTCTAATTTCTTTTTGGATAGCACTTTCATATATTTGTCTTACTCTATCTAAATTACCTAAATTAATTTCAATATCTATGTAATAATTTATAATTTTTTCTTTTAAATATTTACCCATACTATAACCCATAATTTTACGAAATTTTTTTAAATCTTTTTGACGTAATGCAAAGTTTGCATATTGAATAAAAATTTTAGAAAAAAAAAATTGTTTTGAAGGTAAAATTTCATAAATTAATTTTTTATAAATATTTTCACAATTTTCTAAATTTTCACAAAAAATTTCTTCAAATATTGCGTAATTAATAAAAAAATATATATATCTTTTCCAATATTTTTTTTCATTAATTATTGGATGATTATTTGTTATTCTTTCATATAAATTTCTTATTGAATTTTTATCTCCAAAATTTTCTTCTAATTTTATGTAATCAAACCAAATGTCATAATTTGATGGATTTTTTTCTATTTCAGTTTCATAATAATTTCTACGTTTATTTATTATTATATTTTCTATATCATTTATATTTCCATATTTTTTTTCAAATTTTAAATATTCGTTAAAAAATTCATTATAACTATCATTATTATCATTATTTTCTATATCATCTATATTATTATTTGAAGAAAAAATATCCATTGCATATTTATATAAAATTCTAACTCTTTCATATTCTTTATTTTTTATTTCGAAGTTTATAAAACTTTTTATATAATTTTCATTAACTTTAAATTTTTTTAAACCATTTTCGTATATCTCTCTTGCAGATTTTAAATTTAAATTTTTTTCTTCATATCTTGCAACTTTTAAATATGCTTCAGGGGTATTAACATTTTCCATATAATTATACATAACATCTCTACTATTTTCTTTATTTCCCATTCTCTCTTCAAATTTACAAAAACTATTCCATGCATATTCTTTTGGATTCCATGTCATCCATGCTTTATATATTTCTCTACATCCTACATAATTGCCTATTTTTTCTTCTAAATAACACCATTTCAACCAAAATTGTTCATTATTTGGTAAAATTTTACAAACTCTCTCAAATACATTTCTTGCATGATTTATAAATTTATTTTTAATTTCAAATTCAATATATTGATTATATATTTTTGGATTCTTATAATCTATTTCAATGGCTCTTTCATATATAGAACGTGCTCTTTTAAAATTTTGTTGATTTTCTTCCCATAAAGCATATTTTAACCATTGAGAAATATTATATTTTTGACGCCTTATTTGATCTTCAAATTCTCTACGTTTTTTTAATTGATATTCATATAATTCATCTTCATCTGAAATTTTTTGAACTGGAATAAATATTTCATCATTTTTATGTGCTTGAGCTTCACGTATAATTTGTTCAGCTGTGATTTGATAATTTGAAGGGGCATTATTTTGTGGTTGAGGAAGTTCCATTCCAATTTCTTCATGATCATTTTTAAATTCATCTTCATCTTTTTCAATATTCATCATAATAATATATTTAAAATAAAAAAAATTAAAATATTATTATTTAATATATTTACATGAAAAAAGATTAAATATATATTATTAAAGATTTGTTATAAATTGTCCATTTTCCCATTTTTGTTTTTCCCAATAATTTCTATCTTTAAAATAAAAATTACAATTTCCATGTTGTTTATTATTTTTCCAATCTCCATCATATATATTTCCACTTTTAAAAAAATATTTTCCTTTTCCATCTTTTAATCCATTTTTTAATTCTCCTTCATATATAT